>ENA-ORLW01000193-ORLW01000193.1-human-gut-metagenome-genome-assembly--contig:-NODE-193-length-92545-cov-21.164403_pt1 | contig 92545 bp, 74 predicted proteins | sample MGYA00243017_ERZ508829 | MGnify/ENA primary metagenome ERZ508829 (study PRJEB26277, sample SAMN04329776) | human gut metagenome | biome: human-associated habitat | host: Homo sapiens | place: USA...
CTGGCTCAGCACAACCACGTTACGGCAGTCGACGTCGTGCCCGAAAAGGTCGACAAAATCAACCGCCGCATCTCGCCCATACAGGACGAGTACATCGAGAAATACCTGGCCGAGAAGGACCTCGACCTCACCGCCACCCTCGACGGCGCCGAAGCATACCGCACCGCCGACTTCGTGGTCATAGCCGCCCCGACAAACTACGACCCGGTCAAGAATTTCTTCGACACCCACTGCATCGAAGACGTCATCGACCTGGTGCTCAGCGTCAACCCCGACGCCGTGATGATCATCAAGTCGACCATCCCCGTGGGCTACTGCCGCAGCCTCTACGTAAAATACGCCGCCAAGGGCGCCAAGCGCTTCAACCTCCTCTTCTTCCCCGAGTTCCTCCGCGAGAGCAAAGCCCTCTACGACAACCTCTACCCCTCGCGAATCATCGCCGGCGTGCCCAAAATCATCGACCGCCCCGACTTCGCCGAAGAAAACGCCGCCATACTGGCCGTGACCGACGTGGCCGCCATGGAAGCCGCCGCACATACCTTCGTTGAGCTCCTCCAGGCCGGTGCCCTCAAGGAGGACATCCCCGTGCTCTACATGGGCATGAAGGAGGCCGAGGCCGTCAAACTCTTCGCCAACACCTACCTGGCCCTGCGCGTGAGCTACTTCAACGAGCTCGACACCTACGCCGAAGTCAAGGGCCTCGACAGCCGCGCTATCATCGAAGGCGTGGGCCTCGACCCCCGCATCGGCTCCCACTACAACAACCCGTCGTTCGGCTACGGCGGCTACTGCCTGCCCAAGGACACCAAGCAGCTGCTGGCTAACTACGCCGAAGTGCCCCAGAATATGATGAGCGCCATCGTCGAGAGCAACCGCACCCGCAAAGACTTCATCGCCGACCAAATCCTGGCCAAAGCGGGCTACTACACCGCCAACGGCGAGTTCAACGAAGCCTTCGAAGGTCCGTGCACCATCGGCGTGTACCGCCTTACGATGAAGTCCAACAGCGACAACTTCCGCCAGAGCAGCATACAGGGCGTGATGAAGCGCATCAAGGCCAAAGGCGCACGAGTAATCATCTACGAGCCCACTCTGGCCGACGGCAGCACCTTCTTCGGCAGCGAAGTCGTCAACGATCTGGCACGTTTCAAAACCCTTAGCCAGGCCATCGTGGCCAACCGCTACGACGCCTGCCTCGACGACGTGGCCGCCAAAGTCTACACCCGCGACATCTTCCGCCGCGACTGAGCGATGTATATGGCTTATAGTCAGGTAAATACCCCCCCCCGAAGCCATGTTAAGGGCCGAAGTTTCCGAGCCGATGTAGCCGTAATGCGTGTGCTTTTGGTGTGCCTTTTGGTGGTATATCATTCATTCGCTCCTTTTTCCGGACAATGGGATGCAATACCCGGAGCTGAAAAACTCCCGGCATATAGTTTGATTGCCGAAACCACTTATTCGTTTTTTCTTGAAGCATTCGTTTTCATATCCGGTTTGCTTCTTGGAGGAAGAGATTCCAAAAAGGCATTGCGAACAGAGTCAGCCGACTTCCTGCTTCACAAGCTCAAACGATTGATTATCCCTTCGATAATCTTCTCAATAATCTATTTTATATCTTTCTATTCCTGGAAAGGTGTCAACCATTTCTCCTACACTGTACTCAATGGGTGCGGCCATCTATGGTTTCTGCCGATGTTGTTTTGGCTCTTTGTGGGAATGTGGTTGCTTGCAAAAGTCAATATTCATCCTTATTGGCTTTTTGCCATGGCTGTCGGAGGCGTATTGCTTTCCAATTCTGCAATGCCGCTACGTATAGGCTCTGCGATGTACTACTTCCTCTTCTTCATCCTTGGTTTTTACGCCGAAAGAGGGTTGGTTAAAAAGCTTTTCGAGCCTTCTGCCCGTATTATTGCAGGGTTTGCAATCGGATTTTTTACAACCTTTATAACCGCCCGGCATATGCCTGGTCCAGATTCTGTGACTCACATTATATTAGGGAACGGAGTACGTGCTGTTTATGCCTTCTGTGGTATGATGTTTAGCTGGTTGATTATAGTGCGTTGTGTGCCTATAGACGCAAAACTGCCAAAATGGGTTATAACAATTGCAAACTACTCTTTCGGCATTTACATAATGCAGCAGTTCATTCTTAAGTGGTTATATTATTTCACGCCTTTGCCATCTGCCATTGACTACATTTTAGTCCCTTGGATTGGAGTGGTAGTTGCCATAGCTATCAGTTGGCTTATAACACATTTGTTGTATCAAATCAAGATTGGCAAATATTTATTTTAAGCGATGAGGGAACGCATTCTGCTTTGCAAGCCGCGGATGAGCGGCCGCGAACTCGATTTCATCAAGGCAGCCCTTGCCGAGGACTGGGCCGTGCCGCTGGGACCCGATGTCGACGCCTTCGAGGCCGAGCTGAAAGCCTTTACCGGCGCCGACGAAGTCGTCGCCCTCGATTCGGGCACTGCGGCCGTGCATCTTGCCCTGAAGGTGCTCGGCGTTGGCCCCGGCGATGAGGTCATCGTGCAGTCCTTCACCTTCTGCGCCTCGGCAAACCCCGTCACATATCTGGGCGCGCAGCCCGTATTCGTGGATTCCGAGCCGAAAACGTGGAACATGGACCCCGAACTCCTCGAGGAGGCCATCAAAGACCGCATCGCCCGCACAGGCCGCAAGCCCAAAGCCATCATCCCCGTGGCCCTCTACGGCATGCCGTACCAAATCGAGCGCATACTCGCCGTGGCCGACCGCTACGGCATCCCCGTTGTCGAAGATGCCGCCGAGGGCTTCGGCTCGCGGTATAACGGCCGGGTCCTGGGCACCTTCGGCCGGTTCGGCGTGCTCAGCTTCAACGGCAACAAAATGATCACCACCTCCGGCGGAGGCGCCCTGCTGTGTCGCACCAAAGAAGCCGCCAGGAAAGCGAAGTGGTATGCCACCCAGGCCCGCGAGTCCTACCCCTACTACCAGCACCAAGAGATAGGCTACAACTATCGCCTCTCCAACATATCGGCGTGTATAGGCAGAGCTCAGATGACGGTGCTCGACGAGCATATCGCGCATCATAAGCATGTGCAGGAGCTCTACTGCAAGCTGCTGGCCGACGTGCCGGGCATCACCATGCACCGCAACCCCGGGCCGGAGTACGACTCCAACTTCTGGCTCTGCACGGCCACCCTCGACCCCGACCTGCGCATACGCGGTCAGGAGAATGCCTACAAGGCCGTCGTCGCGGGCGCCGTAGGAGGAGCCGCCGGCGTTACCCACGCCGCCTCGTCGGCCACCACCGACTGCCAGCCCAACGCCAACGTCGAAGCCCTGCGCATAGCCCTCGACGCCGCCGACATCGAGGCCCGCCCGCTGTGGAAGCCCATGCACCGGCAGCCCGTCTACCGCACGGCCCCGGCCTACACCAACGGCGTCAGCGAAGCCCTCTTCCGCGTAGGCATCTGCCTGCCCGCCGGGCCATACGTGACCGACGACGACGTGCGCTACATCGTCGACACCATCGTCGCCGCCATCGAAAAATAACCCGCCCCCTCCAAACACCGCGCCGCCGCAAGACCATCTCTCGCGGCGGCGCGCTGCTTTATTTGGACCTTCCGAAAGGCGCTGAAAACGATTATTATATTTTTTTATGGTACAGTATCGGGGTTTTTGGTTAATTTTGCAGTATGATGCCGGGGTGTGTGTTTTCCCGGCTGACTTTATCAGATGAAAGATTCTCAATCAAAAGATATTAAGGGCGCCGAAGGTGCCTGCAAGCGCAAGGGCTGGGTCACGGCCACGGTGCGCTGGCTTTGGATTCTTTTTGTTGCCGGTGTTGTGCTGGCAGGCATTTTCTTTGTGCTGGTCTACAATGGCGTAATCGGCTACATGCCTCCGGTGGAGGAGCTTAAAAATCCACAGGACCGCTTTGCCTCGGTGGTCTACTCTGCCGACGGCGAAGAACTCGGACGCTATTTCCGCAACACCGGCAACCGCGTCTACGCCGACTTCGATGAGATTTCGCCGGCGGTTGTCGACGCTCTTATCGCCACTGAGGACGCCCGGTTCGAAGACCACTCCGGCATCGACCTTCGCGCCATAGGCCGTGTGGCCTTCAAGACTCTCCTTCTGCGCAACAAGAATGCCGGGGGCGGCTCCACCATCACCCAGCAGCTCGCAAAGCAGCTTTACACCCCCCCGAGCCAGAATATTTTGCAGCGCGCCATGCAGAAGCCCATTGAGTGGATGATTGCCATCAAACTGGAACGCTTCTACTCCAAGGAGGAGATTCTGAAGATGTACCTCAACCAGTTCGACTTCCTCTACAATGCCGTCGGCATAAAAAGTGCCGCCAAGGTCTATTTCAACAAGGACGCCGCCGACCTCGACACTCTCGAGGCCGCTACCCTCATCGGCATGGTGAAGAATCCGAGCTACTACAACCCCGTCCGGCAGCCCGAGCGCACTCGTCTGCGCCGCAACACGGTGCTCGAACAGATGTACAAAGCCGACAAAATTTCGCGGGCACAGTACGACAGCCTGGCCGCCCAGCCTCTGGTGCTCGACTTCCAGCGTGTTGACCACAAGGACGGTCTTGCGCCCTACTTCCGCGAGGAACTCCGCCGCTACCTGACAGCGCGACGCCCCGAGCGCAGCAACTATCCGTCGTGGGACCGCCAGCGCTTTGTCGACGACTCCATAGCCTGGGCCACTAATCCGCTCTTCGGTTGGGCCGAGAAGAACCGCAAAGCCGACGGCACTAAGTACGACATCTACAACGACGGCCTCAAAATATACACCACCATCGACTCACGTATGCAAACCTACGCCGAAGAGGCTGTCAGAGAGCATATGGAGAGCTTGCAGCAGCAGTTTTTCCGCGAGAAGCGGGGCTCCAGCGCCGCGCCCTACACCTCCAACCGCGCAGAACTCTCCGACCAAATGCGCGCAACACTCATCCGCAACGCAATGCGCCAGAGCGAACGAGGACGCGTGGCACGTCTGCGCGGCCTGAACGACACCGAGCTGGAGGCCGAATTCAATGTGCCGCGCGATATGACCGTTTTCAGCTACCAAGGCCCGGTCGACACTGTTATGACACCACGCGACTCACTGCTCTACACCAAAAGCTTCCTGCGCACCGGATTCATGAGCATGGATCCCACAACAGGCTTCGTCAAGGCCTACGTGGGCGGCCCCGACTTCCGCTTTTTCCAGTATGACATGGTGTCGACCGGCCGCCGTCAGGTAGGCTCGACCATCAAGCCTTTCCTCTACACCTACGCCTTCGAGACCGACTTCACGCCCTGCAGCCAGATGCTCAACGAGCAGCCCACTCTCTACGATGAGAACGGCCGCGTGTGGCGCCCGCGCAACGCAGGTCACGCCCGCATCGGCGAAATGGTCGACCTCCGCTGGGCCCTTACAAACTCCAACAACTGGATTTCGGCCCGGATCATGGACCGCCTCAGCCCGAGCGAACTGGTAAAGCGCATGCACTCCTACGGTATTACCAACCAACTCCCCGCCGTGAAGAGTCTCGCGCTGGGACCCTGCGAGGTGTCCGTCAAAGAAATGGTGACAGCCTACAGCGCCTTCGCCAACGGCGGTATGCGCTCCGACCCCATCTACGTCACCGCCATCGCCGACGCCAACGGAAATATAATCAGCGACTTCGCACCCTCGCAGACCGAAGTCATCACCCAGCAGGGCTACTGGCGCATTCTCTCGGTGCTCCTCAACGTGGTCGACAGCGGCACCGGCAACCGCCTGCGTCGTCCGCCATACAACATCACCGCCCAGACCGGCGGTAAAACCGGCACCACCAACGACAATGCCGACGGCTGGTTCATGGCCTTCACCCCCGAGTTGGTAAGCTCCACCTGGGTAGGCGGCGACGAACGCTACATCCACTTCAACAATATGGCCCAAGGTCAAGGCGCATCGATGGCGCTCCCGATCTACGGCAAATATATCCGCAAAGTCTACGACGACCCCAATCTGCCTTACAGCCAGGACGTTCGCTTCACCTTCCCCGACGACATCGACCTCTGCGGCGGGACAGTGACCGTCGACGAACCCGCCGAAACGGTCGAAGAGGCCGTCTCCGGCGCCTTCGACTGACCGAACCCCCGGCGGTCGCCCGTTGTTAGTAAATAAGCGGGTCGCCTTGGCCACGACGGCCTCGGCGACCCGCTCTACTTTCTACTACGACCTTAACACCAGTAATTATGAACGACCGTCTTACCTACGAAGAGAAAAAAGAGCTGCCCGACAGCGTCTACGGCCTGCCCGAACGCCGCGAATATCCCATGCCCGACGCCGCCCACGTACGCGCCGCCGAGGCATACTTCCGCTACTGCCCCGAAGAGCTCAAGCCCAAACTGGCCCGAGCCATCCTGGCCCGCGCCGCCGAGTTCGGCGTCGACGTCGAGTCCCCCACCGTCCTCGAATACGCCCGCCAATAACCCCACGCATTCGCAAAGAACTCTCAAAAAGACGTCTCCCCTACCCGGCCGACGTCTTTTTTCTTCGCTGACATTGCCCGCGTGGCAATTTCAATCCAACTCCCTTTGAAAAATCATCGAACCTCCGCGAAGGGGGCCGTGTTCGACCCCTAACGGAGTCGTCGATATCGTGTGGAGAAGGTAGTCGCATTATGGAACGGGGATTTGCAATCCCCGTCGGTCGGCAAAAGCTATTCTCCTTTTTCGCAGGAAGTTAGCATCGACGGGTCTGCGGGGATTGCAAATCCCCGCTCCATAATGTCGAGTCCGCGATTTCAAGCCGCGAAAGGCCGCAACGTATGGATCGGCGGAAAAAAGCAGACGTAGAGTTGCATCCCAACGGGATGCGGCTCAGCCGCGACGGGTATTCGCAGACGTATGCGCCTGCAAAGGGGTATCCCCTTGGGATACAATATTTTTGTCCAATCCATACCGCCGGATAAATCCGGACGGCTAACATAAAACGGGGCGGCGTTGCCGCCCTTTCGCGGCCTTGCGCGGCGATTCTCGCCCTTTCGCGGCTTGCGAGCTGGAAGCTCGCCCTCCTTGGGGATTCCGGCTAGGACCTTATTTACCCCCTGCAAAACAAAACGGCGACCGATTGCTCGGCCGCCGTTTTGTTTTGGATTTATCCGGCTATTGTCAGTTGATGATGTCGAAGCCGGTGTATTTGCGCAGACATTCGGGCACGATGATGCCTTCGGGGGTCTGGAAGTCCTCGAGGATGGCAGCCACGATGCGGGGCAGGGCCAGAGCGGAGCCGTTGAGGGTGTGGCAGAGCTGAGGCTTCTTGTCGTCGCCGCGGAAGCGGCATTTGAGTCGGTTGGCCTGATATGTCTCGAAGTTGGATACGCTGCTGACCTCGAGCCAGCGTCCCTGGGCCGCGGAGTAGACTTCGAAGTCGAATGTGATGGCGGAGGTGAAGCTCATGTCGCCGCCGCAGAGGCGCAGTATATGCCAGGGCAGGCCGAGCTTGTCAAGCAGTCCCTGAACGTGGTCCTTCATTTCTTCGAGGGCGGCATAGCTGTTTTCGGGCTTCTCGATGCGCACGATTTCAACCTTGTCGAACTGGTGGAGGCGGTTGAGGCCGCGCACGTCCTTGCCGTAGCTGCCGGCTTCGCGGCGGAAGCATGCGGAGTAAGCGCAGTTCTTGATTGGCAGGCGGTCGGCGGGGATGATTACGTCGCGGTAGAGGTTGGTGACGGGCACTTCGGCAGTGGGGATGAGGTAGAGTTTGTCGGCGTTGACAAAGTACATCTGGCCTTCCTTGTCGGGGAGCTGGCCTGTGCCGTAGCCGGACGCCTCGTTGACAACGTAGGGCGGCTGCACTTCGAGATAGCCGGCGGCGGAAGCTTCGTCGAGGAAGAACTGGATGAGGGCGCGCTGGAGCTTGGCTCCCTTGCCGAGGTAGACGGGGAAGCCGGCACCGGTGATCTTCACGCCGAGGTCGAAGTCAATCAAGTTGTACTTCTTGGCCAATTCCCAGTGGGGAAGGGCGTCGGGGCCGAGGTTGGGCATGGGGCCACCCTCCTTCTCGACGACGTTGTCTTCGGCAGTCTTGCCTTCGGGGACGCCGCTGTAGGGAATGTTGGGAATCGACAGAAGTTCGTCGCGCATGGCGGCTTCGGTGCGTGCCAGCTCGTCGGCCAGAGCCTTCTGCTCTTCCTTGAGCACGGCAACGGATTCCTTGGCCTTGTCGGCGTCGTCGCGGCGACCTTCCTTCATGGCTTTGCCGATGGAGGCGGCCATTTTGTTGAGTTCGGCGGCGGCGTTGTCGCTTTTGAGCTGAAGCTGACGGCGCAGATCGTCGAGAGCCAGAACGCGTGCAATGGGTTTTTCGCCGTCGAAACCTTTGACGGCCAGGCGCTCCACAATGAATTTGGGGTCGGCCTTTATCTGCTGGAGTGTGAGCATGCTTTATTTATTGAGAAGTTCGCGGACTAAGGCGGAGATGGCTTTGCCGTCGGCGCGCCCTGCAAGTTTTTTGGTGGCGACACCCATCACCTTGCCCATATCGGCGGGAGATGCGGCGCCGGTTTCGGCAATGATGGCTGTGAGCTCTGCGCGGAGTTCTTCCGGCGTCAGAGCCTTGGGGAGGTACGATTCAATGACAGCCGTTTCGGCCAGCTCGGTATCTGCCAGCTCGGGACGGTTCTGCTCGGTGTAGATGCGTGCGCTTTCGCGGCGCTGCTTGGCCATTTTGACCAGGATTTTCATGGCGGCGTCGTCGGAGAGCTCGCCGTTGCTGCCCGGGGCCGTCTTAGCCTCGAGGAATTCCTTTTTGATGCCGCGCAGAGCCTGGAGGCGCACTTTGTCGTGCGCGAGCATGGCCGCTTTGATGTCGGCATCGATTTGCTCGTATAATGCCATTGTTGAATAGGTTTGTTTCAGACTGCAAAGTTACACATTTTTAGCGTCACGGCATAAAAAAAGTTAGCCGCCCGCACCATGTAAGGGCGCCGGCGGCTCCGCAAGCCTCGAAAAAAGTCGGTCAGAAGTTGTAGCCCAGGCTGATGGTGACGTTGCTCTGGTGATAGGAGGCGGCCGAACCGCTGTGGAGGTCGAGCATGCCGACGGCTCCGCAAAGCTCGGCGTACCAGTTGCGGGCGAAGCCGACGCCGGCGCCGAACTGCCATGCCAGGTTGGTGCGCCTGAAATCGGAGTCGGAGTAGATGTTGGTGCTTTCGCTTTCCTTGCCGTAGCCTTCGTCGTAGCTGGCGTGGAGACGGCCCACCAGGCCTACTTCAAGCTGCGGACCGGTGAAAACGTGGACGGAGGCATCTGCGAAGTCGAAGCGGTAGCCGAAGCGGAAGGGGATGCGGAAGCCGAAGCGGCGCACCGAGGCGCTCAGACCGGTGTAGGTGCCGTCGGCATTGAGTCCGTCGACGTCGAGGCCCATCGTGCTGTAGTAGAGCATGAGTCCGGGCTCAAAATAGAGGTTTTTCCACACGGGGATATTGTAGACTGCGCCTGCGCTGAAGCCGGCGCCGGGTTTGTAGAGGTCGACTTTGAAAGCTCCCGAGCCTATATCGCCGGGACAAGTGATGTCCAGACCGAGGCGAACACCGAAATAGGGACGGTTGTCGGGGCTGTCGAGGCTGACTTGGGCATTTGCGGCAGCCACGCCGGCAGCCAACAGAAGAAATGCGGTAAGAATCTTTTTCATAGCAGATCGGGAAATGAAGTATATAGATAATACGCGGCCGATGTGCGCATTATTGCGGCCCGGGCCAAAAAAAACGCCGTTTCGGCAAGGAAACGGCGTTTTTTAGAGTATATTCCGGTTGGATTATTCGGGACGGCGGGTCTTCTTGCCGTAGCCGTAGCGGGCAGCGCTGCCGAGCTGCTCTTCGATGCGGAGCAGCTGGTTGTACTTGGCCATACGGTCGGAGCGCGAAGCGGAACCGGTCTTGATCTGGCCGGCGTTGGTGGCAACGGCGATGTCGGCGATGGTAGCGTCTTCGGTTTCGCCGGAGCGGTGGGAGATAACGGCGGTGTAGCCGTTGCGCTGAGCGAGCTCTACGGCGCGGAGGGTCTCGGTGAGGGAGCCGATCTGGTTAACCTTCACGAGGATGGAGTTAGCGCAGCCGAGTTCGATACCCTTTTCGAGGTACTTAACGTTGGTAACGAAGAGGTCGTCGCCAACGAGCTGGCAGCGGTCGCCGATGAGGTCGGTGAGTATCTTCCAGCCTTCCCAGTCGCCTTCGGCCATGCCGTCTTCGATGGAGTCGATGGGGAATTCCTCAACGAGCTTCTTGAGGAACTCAGCCTGCTGGGCGCTGGTAAGCTTGGGAGCGTTTTCGCCCTGCTTCCAGGTGTAGTCGTACAGACCGTCCTTGTAGAACTCGCTGGAGGCGCAGTCCAGACCGATGGTGATGTCCTTGCCGGGAACGTAGCCGGCCTTCTCGATGGCCTGGATAATTACGTTGAGGGCATCTTCGGTGCCGTCGAGGGTGGGAGCGAAGCCGCCTTCGTCGCCAACGGCGGTGCTCAGGCCGCGGGCCTTGAGTACGCTCTTGAGGTTGTGGAACACTTCGGTGCCCATGCGGATGCCTTCGCGGAAGCTGGTGGCGCCGATGGGGCGAATCATGAATTCCTGGAAGCAGATGGGAGCGTCGGAGTGTGCGCCGCCATTGATGATGTTCATCATCGGAACGGGAAGAACGTAGGTGTTGCAGCCACCGATGTACTTGTACAGGGGGAGGTCAAGATAGTTGGCGGCAGCTTTGGCAACGGCGAGCGAAACGCCCAGGATGGCGTTTGCACCGAGGTTGCTCTTGGTGTCGGTGCCGTCGAGAGCGAGCATGGCTTCGTCGATGGCAATCTGATCCAGTGCGCTCATGCCTACCAGGGCTGCGGCGATGGGGCCGTTTACGTTGGCAACGGCTTTGAGAACGCCTTTGCCCATGTAGCGGTTCTTGTCGCCGTCGCGGAGCTCAAGGGCTTCGTTTACGCCGGTGGAAGCGCCCGAAGGCACGCTTGCGCGGCCGAATGCGCCGGATTCAAGGATTACGTCTACTTCTACGGTGGGGTTGCCGCGGGAATCGAGCACCTCACGACCGATGATTTTTTCTATTTTCATAGCTAATATGTTATTAAGCTGTTGTGTGTTTGCAGTTTTTGTAATTGCGCGGCAAAATTACTGATTTTTTTCCATATATCCACGTCCCGCACCATAATTTTAGTTAACCGTCGCCGACTTCGGTGCGCCGAAAACCAAAAAAGGCCGTCCGGGATGGATGGCCTTTGCTGTGACTCCTACAGGATTCAAACCTGTAACCTTCTGATCCGTAGTCAGATGCTCTATTCAGTTGAGCTAAGGAGCCGTGGTTTGCGCCGTATTGCGAGTGCAAAATTACGACCTTTTTCTGAATTTGCAAATATTTTAACCTTCGTTAACTTTAGAGCCGCTGGGCCGTTTGGACTCAAAAAAAATCGCGGAAGGTGGCTTCCGCGATTTTTTTGATGGGTATGAGGCGATTACCAGTTGCACTCCACGGGCTCGAAGGCGCCGGGACCGCTTACGCGGAACACTGCCGTGTAGTAAGTCGTAGTAGTGCCGTTGTAGACGCCGAAGGTGATGTTGTAGAGCACCTCAACACCCTCGATGGGCTTGGCGTCGGGATGGAGGGTTGCCAGTGCGCCGGGCATCACCTCGTTCATGAAGCGGGTCTTCTCGAGGGTCACTATCTCGTCGTCGCTCATGGTCTCGTACTCGGCGGGGTACTGGGCGCGGGCTGCCGACGGACGCAGGTCGACGTTGCCCTGGTAGGCCGAAGTGCCCGAGTAATACTCATTGTTGCCGTACGACGAGATGTAGTACTGTCCGGACTTGATATTGGTGTCGCCCAGGGGTTTGCAGATGTTTTCGAACACCCAGTCGACGCAAGCCTGGAAGTACTGCGTGCTCAGGGCCTGGTTCTTGCCGGCGGGCAGGTAGATGTTGACGTTGGGGGAGTATACCCAGCCGTCGGCGGTGCGGGCAAACTGCTCGGTGACAACCTCGGAAGTGGGAGCGGGCGCCCATGCGGTGCCGTCGTAGACGTACTGCGAGCAGTCGTAGGTGGTGGCGCCGGAAGCGTAGTGCAGCCACAGCACGTACTTGACGTCGTCGGCCTTGGCGTAGGGGTAGTTGATGCCCAGATATGTGCTCAGATAGGGCTCTGCCGTGGAGAGGTTGGTATAGGTCTGACCCATAGCGGCGTAGTCGCCCGGCTGGAGGACAACGAAGTCGGTCGGCACGGTCCATGCGCTGCCGTTGTAGTAGTAGACGGCGTTGCAGAGGGTGGCGTTGGTGGCGGCGGCGCGGGCCGGTGCGTTTGCGCGGCCGGGAGTGCCCTTGATGGTGAGGTTCTTGATTTCCCAGGTGCCGGACTTGCCGTCTTCGCTCACATATTTAAAGGCGAACTGCATCTTGGAGCCCTCGAAGTCGGCCAGGCTGATGGTGCCGGAGGTGCCGAAGGTCCAGGAGGTGTTGTCGGTGTACTCGGGGATGGTGATCTGCTGCCACTGTCCGCCGCTCTTGCGGCCCCACAGGGTGCAGTTGGCCTTGGCAAACTCAGCGTCGGGGAATTTGTTGACAACATGCTCGAACACCATTTCGGTTGCCGTGATGCCGGTGAGGTCTATTTCGGGCGAGATGAGCCACGACTCGGAGGCATAGCTCACGCCGCCGGTGAAGGCCGAGGCCTTGGCGCCATAGTTTGCGCCGCCCCAGCTCCATACGTAGGAGAGCTCGGCGGGAATCACCTTGTCGTCGATGGTGAAGGCGCCCAGGTCTTCGGTGAAGGTCTGGGCAAAGACTTCGACGGGCTCTACGGGCTGCTCGCCCCCGAAAGTGGGGTCTACGCTTACCTGACGGTACTGAACCACGGCGTAGAGGCCGTCGTTGGCGTCGGCCTCGTCCATGAGGAATTCGGGCAGATAGTTAGCGGCAGGCTTGGAGGGCGAGAAGGCGTCGATATAGTCTTCGTCGCTTTCCCAGACCGTTTCGGCGTAGAACTCGCCGGACATGGTGAACATCTGTGCGCCGGTGGCCTCCAGAGCGGTTTCGGCGGTGGCCAGGGCCTGCGTATAGGTCAGCTTCACGGCCGAGCCTTCGTTGAGGGTAAAGTAGGCGAACGAGGAGGAGCCCAGGAAGGCCGGAACGTAGAGCGAAGCCGGTGCGTCCTTGGTAAACATCTTCTTGGTGCCCACGGCGCTCAGGGCGCTTTTGCCCTCGTCGCCGGCAAGCTCGAGGTTGGTGCTGTTGGAGGCTATGGCGGTGTAGTCGGCCGACGTCAGGGTGTATTCTATAGCCCGGACATCGGTGATGGGGGCATCGTCGATTTTGTCGAAGCCGTCCAGATGGTCATTCCACGAGTTTTCGTCGCAGGCGGCGGTGCCGAGCGTAACGGCAGCCGCAAGCAGCACGCGGATATATGCTTTGGTTTTCATTGCTTTGTCTTGTTATGCCGTTGTTAGAAATTTACTCGGAACTTCATGGAGTACGTCCGGCCGAAGGAGTAGAAGGTGCCGTAGATGTTCTCCCAGGTGGCATCTTCGGCCGAGCTGCTCCAGGCGTCGACCACATAATTGTAGTTGAACAGGTTGTGGACCGTGCCGGAGAGGGTTGCGCGCACACCGCCGAAGTCGAAGCTGTAGGAAGCGTGGAGGTCGAGCTGGTTGCCCCACGGAATACGCCAGGGCTTGGCCACGTTGATTTCGGAGTTGAAGCTCGGGGTGCTCACGGAGTAGTCGGAGTAGTTGCGGTCGCTCACCTTCCAGTCGCCGCCGATGCGGAAGCCCTTGAAAGGCTTGAAGTTGGCGCCTATGGCTGCCGTGGTCTGCGCGGAGCCGCCCACCTTGACGCCCTTCTGATTGAGGATACCCCAGGCGTGGTCGGGAGCGAGCACACCTTCGGCGAGGTCGCCCGCAGAGTTTTTCAGCGGCTGGCCGAGCTGGTTGTAGAAGTAGCCCTTGGCGTTGGAGTCCCAGACGTAGTCGCCTATGGAGAGCATACCGGTCACTTCCAGCCAGCGGGTGGGGATATAGGTGCAGTTGAACTCGATACCCATGTGGCGGGCGTTGACACCGGTGAGGTTCATCACGTAGCGGTCGCCGGCGTGCTGACCCTGCTCGATGGTGCCACCGCGAACGGCAGTCTTGTCGATCCACTTGGTGTAGTAGCCGTTGAGGGTGGCCGAGAAGAAGCGGCTGCGGAAGTTATAGCCTACCTCGACCGAGAAAACCTTCTCGTTGACCGGGTTGGGGTTCTTGGCGTTGGATGTTGCCTGCTGGAGGAACACACCGTTGGCGAAGAAAGGAGCTCGGCTGATGTAGCCGATGTTGAAGAAGGCGCTGTGGTGGCGGTCGATGTTGTAGTTGGCACCGAACTTAACCGTTCCGCCCAGGAAGTTGCTCACACCCGAGTGGGAGTGCTCCTCGTCGTAGTAGAAGTGGTCGATGCGCTCGTAGCCCGTGTTGTTGAGCGAGCCGGAGAGCACCAGGTTGAGGCGCTTCTCGAAGAGGTTGAGCTCGCCCTGCACGTATGCGCCTTCCTGGTTGGTGCGCCCCTCGTAGTCGCGGTAGACGATGTCGCCCACGCCGAGTTTCTCGTACTTCCAGTTGGGGTCGGCGGCGGCGGCATTGTTGATGGCCTTGACGTCGTCGCGGGAGCTGTCGTCCATATAGTATTCGCCGTCGTAGAGGTCGACAATCTTATTATTATGGTAGCCCACGTAGTAGCGGAGGTCGATACCGGCAAGAAGATTGAATTTGCCGTCCCAGAAGGAGTTCTGATAGGTGGAGATGAGGCCGTACCAGTTGTGCGAGTTGTTGCTCTCGCTCATAATCATGTTCGAGCCGGTGGTGCTGGCTGCATTCATTTCCTGGATGGCGGCGTAGTCGAAGGTGCCGTCCGGGCAGCGGAAGAGGGTGTTGACCGCACCGTTGGTGGCGCCGTACCAGCTGGAGTAACTGTAGTTGCCGCGGCCCTGGCCGGAGTAGCCGCCGCCTTTTGCGAGCGAAACGTAGACCGTGGTCGACAGCGACGACTTCTGATTGATTTTCCAAATATGGGCCAGCGAAATCTGCGGCTTGTGGTATTTGTTGCGGTTGGAGGTGCGCACCTTGCCGTGGCGGTCATAGCCGAAGGTGGCGTTGTAGCGGTAGGGGCTTTCGCCGCCCATAACGTCGCGGGCGTAGGTCTGATAGTTGATGATGCTCAGTCCGTCCTTGCTGCCGCGCTTGTTGTGGGTCTGCGGAGCGCCGAAGGCCGTCAGCGACAGCTGGTGGTTGTCGTTGATGCGCTTGGAGATGTTGACAAAATAGGAGTAGGAGTTGAAGTTGGTGCCTTGGATATATCCGTCGCCCCACTTGCGGGAGCCCTGCACGGTGATAGCCCAGCCGTTCTTCATCAGACCGGTCGACACTTTGGCGCCGAAGTTGTTCATGCCGTCGTTGCCGAAGCCGTAGAACACGTTGCCGCCGCGCTCGGCGTCAAGGCTCTGGGTGGTGATGTTGATAGTGCCGCCGATCGAAGGCGCCGAAAGCACAGCGGCGCCAAGGCCGCGCTGAGTCTGAATGTTGGAGGCAACGTCGCCCAGACCGGCCCAGTTGGACCAGTAGACCCAGCCGCCTTCCATGTCGTTGACAGGAATACCGTTTACCAGAACCGCCACGTTGGCGCTCTGGAAACCGCGCATGTTGATTTTGGCGTCGCCGAAGCCGCCGCCGTCCTTGGTTGCCCATACGCCCGGGGTGGTGTTCAGTACCTCCGGAAGCTCCTGGGTGCCCAGCTTAAGATCTATCTCAGCCTTGTTAACCTGCGAGACGGCTACGGGCGTCTGGCGTGTGCGTGCAAGGCTCTGGGTGACCACTACGTCGTTGAGCACTTCCGACGAAGGCTCAAGTGTGATAGTACCCATTTGTGCACGTGCGGGAACGGTGGCGCTCTTGTAGCCAACGTAGCTGATCACCAGCTCGCGGGTGCCTTCGGGGACCCGCACGTCGAACTGTCCGTCAAGGTCGGTGATGCCCACGGCGGAGCCGCCGGAAACTACGATGCCGGCGCCGATAATCGGTTCGCCTTCCTCGTCTACTACCGTACCCTTGCAGTTGAAGGTGGCGCCGGCGGCAAAGGCTACGGCCTGTGCCATCAACACCACAAAAATCATTGAGATAAGTCGTCTCATTGCAATATATGTGATTGGTTTGGGATTAAGACTCCGCAAAGTTACTCATTTTTTCAATATTTTTTGCACTATTTAGCCTACATTATATTAATTCACCCTCTTTTTTTGGTCTTGACCATATTGAGAGAATATTGAGAGAATATTGAGAGAATATTGAGAGAATATTGAGAGAATATTGAGAGAATTGGTTAATGCAAAAACGAGATCTTACCGGTTTTTTAATTCTACATTTTAAATTTTACATTTTCAATTCCCCCATTTGGCGCAATTTTGGCAATTTTTCCACCCCCGCAGGGGCTGAAAATGGCGTTTTGCGGCAGAATTTGCCTCTTTTGTTAGGTTGAGTCGGAGTAATTTTGCACCCAAACAAAAACAACCTAACCAATCATGACCAATTATTTACACAACCTTAAAATCCTTGCCGCCGGCATCGCTCTGACCGCAGCCGGCTCCGCAGCCGCCGAGACCGCGACTGCAACCTGGACATTCACCGCCGACGGCGTGGTTGCCTCCACCACCGAAAGCTTCTCCGCCGTTCAGAATCTCACCCTCGGCGATAAGATTACAGCCAATAGCTACGACGCAAACAAGCAGGCTGAAAAATATTCTGCCGACATCAACGGCACTATTAAAGACCAGCGTTGTGCCGGTTCTGAGTTCGTATTCAGAATCACTCCTGCTGTAGACTACACTCTCAGCGAAATCAGTGTTGACCTCATGAACGCCGGTTGGGGCGACGGTCGTTATGACGTCGAGATTGATTACAATGGCGAAACCACTGAAGTGTGCAAATACGTCACTCCCGTGCGCGACAATGAATCCGACATCTCCATCGCAACCCGCACAAAAAAATACATTCTGGGAACGCCCATAGTAATCGCAGCCGAAAGCGAGTGCTTGGTGACAATCCATTATTACGCCAAAAGCAACCAGAACAAAGCACGTACCTTGTGGATGGGTTCGCTTGCTCTGACCGGCTCCTACGGCAACGGCGGCGAAACTCCCGATCCCGAACCCGATCCCGAACCCGATCCTGAAGTGCCCACCTACACCGGCGAAGCCGTTCCGATGGCTGCCGGAGTCTTCTACGACCTCAGCAAGGGCGCTACCTGCGAAAACGCCGAATTCCAGGGTTGGAATGGCGCAACCAACGAATACGTCGGAAACACCTACCTTAATTCTTGGGTTGAGTACCCCTTCTATAATGAAGTGGCCGGCGACTATATGTTCTACTTTATCGGCGGTTCCGAGAAAGCCGAGTCCACCATCGGTATATACCTAGATGGCGCGGAAGACGAAAACCTCATCGGCATTGCTCCAATTGTAATCACCGGTGCTTGGGCTAACTTCCAGACAGTCACCCTGGCTCCCCTCTTCGACCTCGAAGCCGGCCAGCACACCGTGCGCGTAAAGGTCCTTGAAACTACCGGCGGCTTCGCCGGCAACTGGCGTGTGGCCGTCTACGACGCAGCTCCCTTCACCACCGCCTTCAACGGCCAGCACGGCATCTACACAGGCAATGCCCGCTCCGAGAACAACGGCGAGAACGTCGGCAACATCAGAAACGGAGCCACCGCTACCCACCACCTCTACGTTTCCGAGGCCGGCAAGTATGACCTCACTATGAATGTGATGTACTACGGTGAGGGTATCTGCCACATCACCATCGCCGAGGACAACATCGCCGCCCAGCACATCATCACAAACGTTACCACCGAGGAAGCTCCCGAGCGCGCCCTCGGCTCCGACTACAAGCCCGTGACCGTAGAACTCGGCAACCTCACCGCCGGCACCAAGACCCTCAAGTTCACCTTCGAGGCCGACCACACCGGCTATATCGCCAACTACGGCAACGTCGCCCTGAAGGCAAACTCCGGCGCTCAGACCGGCGTTGAGAACGCTGCAATAGCAGAGGAAACCGTGGCCGTCGAATATTACAATCTCCAGGGTGTGCGCGTGGCCGACAATGCCCGCGGTATGCTCATCCGCGTTGCCACCGCCGCCAACGGCATCCGCACCGCAACCAAGATAGTACGCTAACTTTCCATCTCTGCCTCCGGCTCCGGACGCCCCGAGCGCCCGGGGCCGGACTTTCCCCTTTCTGCGCAAATCTTATATCTAAAACCAAAATACAGCAACAATGCGAAAAATGCACAAAACGCTCGCAGGCGTAGCCGTGGCAGCTCTAACTTTCGGGGCTGCCTTTGCGGCTTCGTCGCTGAGCAACACCGTCCCGGCCCGCGCCGCCGACGCAAACACCGTCAGTGCAACGTGGACCCTGGGACAGAAAGTCTACAAAGACGTGGCTGCCGAGGTCTCCGACGCTTCGGTCATCACTGCCTCCAACCTCACCTTTGGTTCCACCATCACCTCCAACCGCGTGCGAACCGCAAAACCCTCCACCGGCGAGGTTAAACTGACAACCTACAACACCGTCGTATCCGCTACGCCCGACGAAGATGAGGGCTACGTGGCCTTCACTCTCACCACAGCGGAAGATTTCAAAGTAACCAATATAGCTTTCGACTGCGGTGCCATCAAAACCGGCAACGCACGTATGGACGTCGTCCTCGAAGGCGGCAGCCAGCCTCTGACCGTGGCCACCGCCATAATCCCGGCCCGCGTTGAGGAAGACGCAACCAAGGACGCCACCATCAAGCTTCACCGTAGCTTCGAGGTCGAGGGCGCCGAGGCCATCGCTGGCGACATCGCCGTGAAGTGCTACCTCTACGGCGACGCCGGCAAGGCTCGCGAAATAGGCTTTGCCAACGTCGTAATAACCGGCACCGTGGAAGGCGGCGAAACGCCGGCCGACGAATACTTCTTCCACATTCCCGGCACTCTGCCCGTGCCCGACACCAAGGACGAGGTGAACTACACCTGGGGCGGCAATGCCGGAATCGAGGGCAACGACGGCGACAAGAACTTCTGCGGCTTTTACGAAGGTGCTACTCTGACCTTCAACAATGTGCACGTTCACCAGGCAGGCGCATACACCGTGACCATGCCTCTGGACTGGAGCACCGGCAGCGGAACCTCCGTAATCATCGAGGTCACCGACGCCACTTCCGGTAAACTCGAAGCCAAGTGCAAGACCGTAATGCCCAAAAACAACTCCAAGTGGGAGCTTATCGACTTCCCCCTGGAAGGTCGCATCGAAGACGGCGTCAAGAACGTCAAGTTCGCCTTCGAACTCGCCGCCGACCGCAACTTTGCCTGCAACTTCAAGGCTCCCATCTTCACCCGCACCGGCGAAGGTTCGCCCCTGGGCGGCGACGACGACGTTGAGGTGCCCGACGGCTGGATGACCATGCCCGGCACAATCGACATCGACCACGCTTCCTGGAGCTACGACGGCCTCAAGGTCGAAGGCGGCGGCGCCAACATCGGCTACGCCAAGAACGGCTGCTCCATGACCGGCAACGTTTTCGTCAAAGAACAAGGCGTCTACAACCTCCACGTGAACTTCAACTGGTTCTCCAATCCCGGCGACTTCCGCATCGAAATCACCGATCAGACAACCGGCGTCAAGGAAATCGACACCTACTACACCATCACCGGCAAGCATGTTGCCGACATCCTCCTCGAAGGTGTGCTCACCCCCGGCAAGAAGACCATCAAATACTCCTTCGTTTCGGACCACAACAGCTTCATCGCCAACTTCATTGACCACGAGGCCACCAAAGTTGCCGACAAGTACGCCGCAGTGACCGGCATCACCGTCGACGCTGCCGAAGCCGTTGACTACGAAGGCTTTGACTACAACTTCAACCTGCCGGCCAACTATAGCGGCGAGACCGTTGCTCTCAAGGTCGCTTACTCCGGCGGCTCCCTGGCCGCCACTATGGGCGAAACCGCTCTCACCGTGGCCGCCGACGGCACCATCGCCGTGCCCACCCCCGAGGCAAACGGGGCTGCCGAGCTGAAGGTTACCCTCACTCCCGAGGAAGGTGCCGTGACAAACAAGGCTGAGTACAACGTGCGCCTCTACCGCCTCGGCGACATCATCATGACCGCTCTCACCCTCGACGGCGTGGCCGCCGGAGAAGGCGTTCTGTCCGCTCTCAACTCTGAAGAAAGCGCTGCCGTCGACGGCATGGTATTCACCTCAGTGCCCGCCGTAGTGGCCTCCTTCATCGACGGCACCTCCGTGACCGCCGAACTTGTGGAAACTACCCCGGAAAACAACATGGTTTATTCCGTCACTGCAACCTCCGGCACGCTCTCAAAGGTTTATATTCTGACCGTGAGCGGCCTCCACGCCTTTGTTCCCGCGCAGAGCGACAAGACCGCCGAGCTCAAGTTCGACAGCGCTTGCAAGGGTGCCGACGGCATTTGGACCAACGGCCTCTACAGCATCACCTGCAACGACGGTTGGGACGGCAAGCAGTTCAAGATGAAGGGTAACGCCACCACTACCCTGACGGCACCCTCCGACATGAAGATTCGCCAGCTTACCCTGCGCTGCCTGCGTGACAACTACACCCCCGGCCGCGTGGCCTCCGTAGCCAGCGGCGACGCTACCGTATGGTGCCCCACCCCCAGCCAGTTCCAGACCGGTATCAACGACGACCAGGCCCTCAATCTGGTTGTAAACTTCGAGAACCACACCCCCGGCACTCCCATCGAGATTACTTTCGAAGGCGGCAGCCAGCCCGTGGCTTGGTTCGAGTTTATCTATGAGGAAGTTGCTCCCACAACCGCTCCCACTCTGGTGAGCACCGCTGCAACTTCCGTGGCCGACCGCAACCACGCCGTGGTTAAGTTCACCTTCGACCGCGAGATGACCGCAACCACCATCACCGTCAACGGCACTGAAGTAAGCGCCGAGGGCGGCTCCGCCGTTCTGGCCTTCTCCATCTGGGATCTGCCCTTCAACACCGACGTTGACGTTACCATCCCCGCCGGCGCCGCCGCCGACAAGTACGGCAACCGTACTGCCGCAGCTGCCACCCTCACTCTCGAGGTTGGCGCTCCCGCTGTCGTTGAGCCCATCGCCGCCGACCGCTTCATCGAAGTAAGCAACGTGGCCGAACTCCGCGCCGCCGTCGACGGTCTCAACAACACCAACAAGACCGCCGACGCCGCACGCACCATAATCTACGTGCTCAACGGCGACTACGACCTCGGCTCCACCGCACTCAACATCTGCAACTTCTACAATGTCGCACTCGTGGGCGAAAGCCAGGACGGCGTCCTCATCCACGGTCTGCAGACGGGCATTTCCTATCCTGTGCTCTCCACCCGCTACTCCACCAACGTCTATATGGAGAACTTCACCCTGCGCAACGACCTTGACTTCGGAAAGGCTGAACGCGCCGGCGTCGGTGCCGCTCACTACGGCGGTAACCTCGATATCTTCAAGAACGTCACCCTCCAGTCCATTCAGGACACCGAGGTTTCCGGCGAACGCGGCTACTGGTACAACGTGACCATCCACGGCTCCGTAGACTACATCTGCGGCGGTGGCGACCACTTCTTCGACAACTGCCTCATCAAGCACGAGATTGCCGGCGGCTACATCGTGGCACCCAGCACCTCGCCCTCCAAGAAGTACGGCTACGTATTCAGCAACTGCACCATCGACGGCGTCGGTCCCTACGACCTGGGCCGCCCCTGGCAGAACGAGCCCCGCACTTTCTTTGTGAACACCACCATGAAGGTGCTCCCCAACGAAACCGGCTGGGGAAGAATGGGCAACCTCATCACCCACTTCTATGAGTACAACTCCATGGACGCCAACGGCAACGCTCTCGACCTGAGCAAGCGCCGCAACTCGCCCACCAGCCTCAACACCTACACTCCCATCCTCACCGACGAGCAGGCCGCTCACCTTACGCTGCGCAACGTCCTCGGCGGAACCGACTCCTGGGATGCCGCTGAGATGGTGGCCGAACTGCCCGCACCCGCCGTTACTCTGGCCGACGACGGCACCATAAGCTGGCAGCCCGTGGAGGGCGCCGCCGGCTACCTCGTCTATGCCGACGGTGCATACGTAGGCATGACAACCGGCACCACCTTCGACGGCACCATGACCCGTGCGGCCGCTCCGGCCTATACCGTGGCTGCCTTCAACGCCAACGGTGCTCGCGGCAAGGTCAGCGAACGCGCCACCACCGGCATCGCTGCCATCGAGGCTGAAAACGGCGATTCCGCCCAGTACTTCAACCTTCAGGGCATCCGCGTGGCCGACGACGCCCGTGGAATCCTCATCCGCGTCACCCGCAATGCCGACGGTAGCGTAACTACTGAGAAGATTGCACGTTAAGCCTTTGGCTTAAGCCATATTTTTTCATTCACGCCGCGCCCCGGGGGTTTCGTCCTCGGGGCGCTTTTTTTGGAAATGTAGAATGTAGAATGTAGAATGGCGGCGGAGGGGCCGCCACGTTATGGAGCTGGGATTTGCAATCCCAGCCGGCCGCTGGGATTCAAGGCCGCAAAAAACCATTTGCCGCTCTTATGGGGGCGGCCTTTTTAGGCGTGTTGAAGTTAGTCTCGCCCGGTAAGCGGGGATTTCAAATCCCCGCCCCATAGACTTCGGGCCGCGCCCATTTTACATTCTACATTTTAAATTTTACATTTAAAAGGTGTAGGCAGAGGTGGCCGCGATGGTGAAGGCGGTGAGGTTGGCAGAGGTGAGGTGTGAGCAGCCGGCTTCGAGAGCTGCGCCAAAGCGCGGGGTGAGCTGGCGGCGCAGGCCGACGGCGGCAGTGGCGGTGAAGGCCCACCGGGCACTCCAGCGACGCAGATAGGCGGCCCCGGCTTCGGCGCGAACACTTACGGCGAAGGGGCCGTCGGAGGGCGATATTTGCCACACGCCACCTCCGGAGATTGTAAGTCCTTCCAAGGCCGGAGTGTAGACGGTGTGTCCGGGATTGTTTCGGCTCACGGCGAAGGCTCCGGCCGTTGCCGCTATGCCCCACCGCCCCGAAAGCGGCAGCACACCGCGCACGCCGGCCGAATAGCCGCTGCGCCAGCCCCGACTGCGCCTCAGGGGCAGCATAACGCCCGAAGTAAGCTCAACAGAGGGGCGGAAGGAGGCCGCTGCGCTTTCAAAATGTGGCGGACGGCCGAAAATCCATCCTGCGACGAAATCGGAGAGCACAGCGCTGCCGATGCCCAGCGCCATGCCGGCAGCGACGTCGCCGCCATAGTGCGCCCCGCAGTGCACGCGCTGCAGACCCACTGCGGAAGCCGCCGCCTGCGAGGCCAAGGGCAGCCAGGGCAACTCCCGGTAGAAGGAGTTGCTCAGAAAGGTGGAGGCCGCGAAGGCCCACGAGGTGTGGCGCGAGGGGAAAGCGCGGTCATTCTCGAGGTTGGGACGCCACTCCCGGACGGAGTGTTTGAGAATCTCGGTGGCAGCGGCATTGACGATTGCCGTAGAGGCGCCGGAGGTGACTATGTCGGGCCAAATCGGCCTTTTGGGGGATGCTATGGAGTCGGTTTGTGCTGACGCGGCGAGCGAAGCGGCCGCCACAGAGGCAAAGAGTACGAAGCGTTTAATCATCAGAAAGGATAGCCTATTGCGAGGTGGAAAGCGAGCGAGGACCCGAAGTTGCGCATATTGTAGTAGCCACGCTTGCCCGTGTCGTAGGGTGCGTGGATGCCGATGCCGAGGTCTCCGCGAATCACGAGCATGGAAATGTCGACACGTATACCGAAACCGGTGCCCAAGGCGAGGTCTTTGAGGAAAGATTTGGCCTGCAGGGTGCCTCCGGGGCGCATCGGGTCGTTTTTGAGGAGCCAAACGTTGCCGGTGTCGACAAAAAGGGCTCCGTGGATAATGCTGACAATTGGGAAGCGGTACTCCACGTTTGCCTCGAACTTGAAGGTACCGGTGCGGTCGAAGTAGTCGTCGGGTTGTCCGGGGGGTGCCTTGTAGCTGCCGGGGCCGATGGAACGCACGGTGAAAGCACGGATTGAGTTGGCGCCACCGACGTAGAACTGCTCGCTGTAGGGCACCTGCGATGAGTTGCCGTAGGCATGGGCGGCGCCGAGGGCAACACGGGAGTAGAGCCAGTTGTCGCCGCTGCCCAGCCGGCGTCCCCACACGAGCTGACACTGGCCCTTGACGAACTGGGAGAACGGCGTGCCGAAGAGCTTTTTCTCACCGCGTTTGCCGCAGGCCCGGTAGATTCCCCAGAAGATATTTCCGGCCTCCTGGACGGTGAACTGCCAGTTGAGGGTATTGTCGCGGTCGAGCTGATTGTCGTAGACGTAGGTATAGATCATCTGGGGGATGAACTGACTCTTGAAACTCTGGGCCACGGCGGGATTTGCCGTCATTATGGAGTCGAAGTCGGCCGTGGTGTGCATGAGGTTGGTGTAAGTGAGCTTGAAGAGAGTCAGCGTGTTCTGCACATGGCGGCGGAAGCGCCAGTCGTAGTTTATCGAGGCGTTGAACTGGGCCATCTTGAAGTAGTGGGGCCGGTTGAGCAGGTCGGCGTTGAGCTGGAAGCGGGTCCAGTTGAGGTCGAAGCGGCTGCGCGGTATGAAGGCCGGCGCCAGCAGCCGCGGGAAGGCCAGCGCACCGGTGATACCCACCTCGTAGGAATTGAAAATGCTTCGGTTTTTGGAGCGACCGGTCTGCCATTCATAGCTTCCGGTGAGCTTGACGGAGAGCTGTTCGCCGCCGCCGAACACGTTTTTGTTCGTTATGCCGAAGGTAATACCGGGCCCGATGTAGGAATTGCTCTTGGAGGATGCGTTTACCTCGAGCGAAGTCTCAAGGGGCGAGTCGAAGGTGGCGTGTACGTCGACGTTTAGCAGCCGCTCGTCGGAGAGCGTGTCGGGCATGACGTCGATGTTTATGCCGTTGAAGATGCCCAGGCGCGCCAACCGGGTCTGCGTGGTGTTCATGTGGCGCACCGAGAAAGTGCGCCCGGGGCGGAATACCACCGCCTCGTTGATGACCTTGCTTCTGAACCGTGATGGCTGCATCTGAATAAGAGTAGCGCGGTCGAGGTGGATAGTGTCGGGTATACCACCGCCTTGGTATCGGTCGAGGTAGACGGTCACCTTTCCTGTGCGGTACCTCTGCAGCGCGAAATCAGGCACATTGGAGCCCAACACCATCTTCATGGCGAGTCGGCCGCGGTGCTCGATGCTGTCGGCGAGGTATTCGATAAATTCGGGCGTGAAGTAGTAGTAGCCGCGGTTGCGGAGCGAGTTGGTGATTCGTGTCCGGGCCGCCGAGAGGGAGTCGGTGTTATAGATAGGATTCGTGGCCGAAAGATATGAGTCGCCTCTCGCCAGCGAGTCGATAAGGTGGGTGAGGTGAGTGGAGTCCGGCAGGAGCATCATGGTGTCGATGGGAAATGCCGGGCCGGGGAAGACGTTGTACTGCACCTTGGCCTTGCGCTTGTTTCGGCCGCTGACCAGCTCGTAGGTGGCTTTGCAGCGGAAATAGCCGTGGTTGTCGAGAATCTGCTCTATCATACGGGTGCGCACCTCGGGCCGCACGTCGGAAACGAGCACGGGCTCCTCGACCAACTTCTCGTAGAGCCAGTGCTTGAGGCCTTTGGAGTCCGGATTCCAGTGGTTGTAGACCCACAGCCCGACGGGGAAAGGCGACCGGGACGCTATTATGGACCAATAGTTGTTTGGGCGCACGAACATAGCCTCCGAGATAGCGTCTTTGAGCGGGGCGGGCACCTTGACGGAGTCGGGGTTGTAATCAATTTTCTTGATGCCGGTGTAGAGCAGCTCGCCCTGCGGAATACGGCTGGTGGTGGAGCAAGCCGACAGCAGGAGCACCGTCAGAACTATGATGGATATGAGGCGGAAGGTTTTCATTGTTCCCGGTCTGTTTTGTGTTCGGCCTCTTCAGCCTCAAGACGTTGGTTTTCGCGTTCCTGTCGGCGGCGCACACGGCCCGGGGAGAGGAACATGTCGCCGACGCGCTGGAGCTTGCGGCGGTAGACGAAGCCCACGCCGGTCTGGGTAATTTCGCCCTCGAGGATGCTTTCGTAGCCGGTGTGGCGGAATAGGCGCACATACATGCTGCGGGTGCGGTTGAGGAAGTACTCGAAGGATATGTCGTTGATGAGATTCTGCGAGAAGTTTTCGTCGGCGTTGGCGTCGGTGGAGTAGTTTCCGCCCACCACTATCTTGAACCGGTCGTTGAAGAGACTCTTGCTGACCTGATATGAATAGCTCATGGTCTGCGAGGTATTGCCGCCTACGGTGCGGTCGTACTGGTCGATGCCGAACGACACGTCCACGCCCTTGATGGTGTTGGCGGCCCATTCGTTGAGCTGGCCGGCCAGGAAGCTGTAGAGAGGGCTGCTCAGCGAGGAGTTAGCCTTGGTTCCGGGTCCGGTGTAGACGTGGTAGAGCATAAGGTTCATGGCCTGGTTGGCACGCTGGTCGGGGCTCATGGAGGTAAGCTCGTTGGCCACGGAGATGTCGTCGTCGGTGGAGAGGTCGAAGGCCACGTTCATATGCTCCAGCGAGCCGGTGACGGAGAGGCCGACGTCGAAGTTGACCAGGCGGGAGTTTGCACCGCTTTGGGTCACGTTGGCCTTGACTATATTTATGGCGTGGATGTTGAGATTTGGGTTCATGATGTCGCCGCTGAAGCCCACGTAGCTGCCGCGCTGGAAGTTGAATGTCTGCTCGGAGAGCACGGGGGCCATGCCGTAGCGCGCGAAGCCCTTGTCGATGTTTATTCGGCCGGTTAGGCGCCCGCTGTTCATGGGAGTCATCGAGAAGGTAAGCCGGCCGTTGCTTTCGAGCTGCACCTTGTTCTTGCCTTCGGTGTCGAGGTCGACATTGATAATGGAGCCGTCGTCGATGGTCAGGGAGGCGTCGACGAGCATCATCATGCCCTGCTGCTCCAGGGAGTCGGCGCGGGCCACGGCCAGTGAGTCGGTGAAGTTGACGAATTTCACCATGTCGCCGGCCGAGCGGTTGACAATCTGGGAGCCGGTGGCGGCCAGCACATAGGTGACGTTGGTCTCGGGGAGTATTGTAAGAGCGGCGTCGACGCTCATAAACTGCATGTTGCCGCGAATTTTGGCATCAAGGTCGATGAAGGCTTTGCCGAAAACGTCGGCTCCGCGGGCGGCGCGGCGCGAGTTGACAATCTGAGTGCCGTTTGCGGCGAGGCGGAGGTCGAAGGCGGCGTTTGCCAGGTCGGTGAGGTCGACGGTGCCGTCGATGGTCAGAGGGTTGTCGTTGCAGGCTCTGATAGCGAAACCGCTGAGGTCGACCACGTTGTTGCGCACCGGAATGCTGTCTTCGCTCACTGAGTAGGAAGTGCCGAGCATGGCAACCTTTACGGCAGTGGAGTCGAAGTCGAGCCAGCCGTTGAGCACGGGTTGCTCCGTAGAGCCGGTTATGGCCAGCGAGCCGTTGAGCATGCCGGATAGTTTTGCGGTTCCGGCCGGCATGAAGGGATTGACGGTGGCCAGGGGGAAGCGAATCATGGAGAAGTCCAGATCGAAGGGGCTGGCAGCGGTGCTGTCGTTGAGTGCTCCGCGCACTGTGATTGTCTTGACGCCGTCGACAAGTAGAGCTGCGTTGGCCCGCAGGGTTCCGGTTCGGTCGGCGGAGACGTCGAAGTCGGCCTTGAAGTCGGCCACCCGGTCGCGGCCGTAGGTGAAGTTTGTGATTCCGGCGCTGCCGTGGCCCACCAGTGAGTTCTCAAGGCGGTTGAGGCGCATGTCGGCGCTGACGTCGCCCTTCATGGGTGGCGCCCAAGGATTGAAGGCTATCCAGTCCTGGATGTGGATGTCGGTGAGCTGCACCACAAGATCTCCGCCGACGGGCTGTATGCCGGCTATGGTGTCGGTGCTCATTGTGGGCCGCTCGGTGAAGATTGCCAGGGCGCTGTTGCCGCCGCGCATGCGCAGGTTGGCCTGAATTTCGCGGTGCGGAATGTTGAGGCTGAGGAAGTTGGAGTCGTTGACGGTCCAGGGTTGGTAGCCTATGGTGGGGTCGGTGGGCTTTATGGTCAGCACGAAGGTGGTGTCGGGGAGCGCCGTGAGGTCTGCTCCGATGTCGAAGCCCGTTTTTTGCTCCAGATTCTGCTGGTTGACAGCGATATGCGCCCGATTGCCGTGGAGGGCGCCGTCGAGGCGCACCCGATGCCACTGGTCGAGGTTGCCCGGTTGGTTGGCCAGACCGGCGTCGAAGCGCAGAATGGTATCGGTCTGTGCGGCTGAGAACCAGACCGAGTCGAGGGTCATGGAAGCCGTTGCCAGGCGGAGAGCGTCGAGGTTAAGGCGCAGAGTGGAGTCGTTTTCGGCATCGAGGCTCAGGCGCCGCAGCGACATCCCGCTCGCGGCCAGCACGTCGTTGACCAGATTGTCGGCACCTCCGTTTGCCACAAGATTGAACACCGGCAGGGCGCGGTGCAGGCTGTCGGGATCGAGGCGGAAGCTGCCTATCTGGCGCAAAATAAGCTCACCGGTCCGCGAGAAGGAGCCGATGAGGGAGTCGACGCCGCAAGGCGAGCTGAAGGCGGCGGCGAAGTCGCGGTTGGTGAGGTTGAGGTTTGTCAGGGAGTCGGTAGCGTCGAGGTGCAGACGGACGTCGCTCAGGGCGATTGTGCCGGAGAGCTGACGGTAGTACAAATCCTTGAGCACCACCGAGCCGCGATAAACACCGGTCTTGGGGCTGGCTTCGGCATCGAAGTCGGCGCTGATTTCCACCGTGCAAGGCTCCGGGGTGAAGCCCAAGGCATGAAGGTCGAGGTTTCGGCCGTCGATGGCGGCGGTCCAGATGTATGTGTCGCCGTCGAGGTTGCCGGAGGCATCCAAAGTAAGGTCGGCGTCGGAGTTGTCGGAGTTGAGATGAATGTCGGCGTGGCCGCCGGCGAGGTTGGCCTTGGCTGTTATGCCGCTGTAGCGCGTATTGTTGAAGGTAAGGGCGGCCACATTGGCGTCGGCCTCGAGCGAAGTTTCGGAAGCGAAGGGGTCGTAGCCGTGGCCGGTGCCGTCGACCGAAGCCGTAACGTCCTCGACGCCCAAAAGCGGCATGAAGGCCTGCACCGGGAAGCGGGTAGCGGCCGCGTGGAGAGTATAGTCTGTTGCGCGGCTGTTCCAAAGGGCGTTGAGGCGGAGTTCGCCGCTGCCCGTGGTGGCCGCGAGGTGCCCGTTGGCAACTCCGCTGTGCATTGCCACACGGCCGGTGAGCTGCAGCGGCGGTATGTTGATTTGTCGAGCCGTAGACGGTTCGAGAAGTTCGTTTTTGAGTGCCGTTACATTTATAATACGTCCGTTGAGGGCCACATCGCCTTCGATGGCAGCCGGGTCCATGAAATTGCCAACCCAGCCGTCGGCCGAGAGGGTCACGCAGCGGTTGATGCGCAGAGCCAAGTCGCTGATGTTGAGATGGCCGGTGGTGCCGTCGAGCTCACCGTCGAGTTCGATGGGGTTCTCCGAGGGCACGGCGGCCAGCATAGGCGCTGCCACAGGGAACATCCGGGCGAGGTCGGCGGGAGCGAAACCGCTCCGTATGGAGAGAGCCAGCGGCAAGTCGGGATCGGTGGCGAGGTCGCCCATGCCGAGTTTGCCGGAGAAGTCGGCCTCGGTGCCGGCGGGGGTGTCGAGGGCGAAGTCGCGGAAAGTGAGTGCTATAGAATCGATATCGAGGGTGCCGGCGGCGTGAAGAGTTACTCCGCAGCGCTCGGTGGCCGTCAGCTCGATGGGTATTCGCACTGTGGTGGCCTGATTGTAGAAGTCGTGGATTGCGAGGCTCATCCCCGAAGCCTGGATGTAGCCGAAGTCGAGGCCGGGCGTGGGGTGGTAACCGGCTGTGGTATAGAGTCCTCGCGAGTCGGCGAAGGCAATACTGTCGATTGTCACCGTCCAGGGAGCCGTAACCGAAGTGTCGGCGGCGGCGGCGCGTTCCAAAGCGGCCTCCATAGGCGCGAAGGCTGCGAGCTGAGCCGAATCGGGCGCGATATATCGGGCATCGAGGCCGCGGCCGGTGAAGTTGTCCAGGGCGACCTTCTGCTCGAAGAGGTCTACAAGGCCTGCATTGAGCTCGGCGCGGGCGATGTGGGCCTTCAGAGTGTCGATCGAGGGCATAAGCCGCATGGTGTATGTGAAGTCGGAGAGCACAAAGCGGTGCAGTCCGATTGTCATGCGCTGCGGCGGCGAGGCCGGCTTGACCACCGTATCGGGATTGAGAACCATTGCGAGCCTTCCGCCGGCGATGAGGCCTTCGGAGAGGGCAATATCCATGTCGCTCAGGCGCACTGTGGCCGGCCCTACGTAGAGCGAGTCGGCAGCTATGGTCATGAACATGGAGCTGTCGGGGCCTCCGATGCGGAAGCGGGCGTCGGCAATGTGGGCGCAGCTGAGGTCCACGTGGCCTATGAAGAGTCCCAGCGGATTGGCATCGGCCTCCAGAGAGCGTGCAGCCACGAGGGTGTCGGCGCCGTTGACAATGGCGAGCCCTCCCAGCTCGAGATTGAGCGGAAAGCGCAGCCGGAAGGAAGCCAGCTCGATGCGGGTGCCGTCTGCGCCGCTGCCGAAGCGGCCCAGCGCGGCCTCGCGCAGCATCGACTGTGCCCAGGGAGAGTACAGCACAATCACCAGACCGCACACCATCAGCAGCAGCCCCATGGCCACAAAGACCAGAGACTTAAGAGCTACGCGTGCTATGTTTTTGAAAGTCACGACAAAAAGGGTGTGATGAAACGTGAGTGTGATGAATGTGGACTGTACAAATACGAACGCCCGTCGGCCTGCAAAAGTTCACCGGCGCGCCTTCACCCTGCAAAGGTACGCCAAAATCCCGAGAAAACGGCAGAAATGTCAATCGAGAACGGCGATAGAGCCGCTCTCCTGAAGCGGGGGCGTAAAAAAAACGGTATGCATTTCACCGAATGGGAATAAATGAGTACCTTTGCGGAAGATTTGCACGCGTATGGATTCTAACCAGACAAATACTGCCCCCCGCCCGTACCGCCTCGGCGTGGCCCTGAGCGGCGGCGGCGCTCGCGGTTTTGCCCATGCGGGCGCCCTGCTGGCCATCGAGGAGGCCGGACTGCGCCCCGACGTCATTGCCGGCGTCAGCGCCGGCTCCATAGTTGCCGTGCTCTATGCCGGCGGCGTTCGCCCCATCGACATGCCCGACCTTTTCGCCAAAGCCAATATGCGCGACTTCGCCGAGCTCAGTTTCGGCGCCGGCGGCCTCTTCAGCATCGACAAAATACAGCGGTTCATCTACAACGCCATTGCTCCGGCGCGACGTCTCGAAGACCTCCGCATACCTACTTATATAGGCGTTACAGACCTCGACCGCGGCGTGCCCGCCGTGTTCGACCGCGGCGAAATAGGTCCGCGAATGGTGGCCTCGTGCTCTATTCCGATAGTATTCAAACCGATGAAAATCGACGGGGTGCACTACGTCGACGGCGGCGTGCTCCGCAACCATCCCGCATGGATTATCCGCGACAAATGCGACTTCCTCATCGGTGTAAACGTGAGCCCGCTCGACACCGACAACCGCTACCGCAACCTCATCGACGTGGCGCTGCGCACCTACAACCTGATGGCGAAGGCCAACCAGTCGCACGACATGGAGATGTGCGACATCTCGGTGGAGACGCCCGAAATAGCGCACTACGCCGTGTTCAATCTCAAAAACATCAAGAACATTTTCCTGAGCGGCTACATCCACACCCGGCGCGCACTGCGAAACGCCGGAATGTGGAATCCGCAGGGCCCGGCACCGAGGGTGCCAAACCTCAACGAGCCATGACTTCCGCCAAGAAAACCAATAAACCCGCCAGCGCCCCGCAGCCCGCGGCAAAACCGGTCATCTATCAGCTGATGACGCGACTGTTCACCAACTACTGCGACACTCCGCAGGTGAACGGCACCCTCGAAACCAACGGCTCCGGCAAACTCAACCTCATCAACTCCACCATACTGGCCAACATCGCCGACTTGGGCGCGACCCACGTGTGGTTCACCGGCGTGATTGAGCACGCCCACAACGCCGACTACACCGCCTACGGCATACCGCGCCACAATGCGCACGTGGTCAAAGGCAACGCCGGCAGCCCCTACGCCATCACCGACTACTACGACATCGACCCCGACCTGGCCGTCGACGTTCCGAACCGCATGGCAGAATTCGAGGCCCTGGTGGAGCGCACGCACCGCGCCGGCCTTAAGGTGGTTATTGACTTCGTGCCCAACCACGTCGGCCGCCAGTATGCCTCCGACGCCAAACCGGCCGGCATAAGCGACTTCGGCCAGGGCGACAACCCGGAGATGTTCTTCCGCCGCGACAACAACTTCTACTATATCACCCGCCAGCAGTTCGCACCCTCCATCGACCTGGGCAGCGGAGCCGACCAGTACGTCGAATTTCCCGCCAAGGCCTCCGGCAACGACTGCTTCACAGCCTTTCCGGGCCGCAACGACTGGTACGACACCGTCAAGCTCAACTACGGCGTAGACCCCGGCAACCCCACTCCGAGTTTCGACCCCGTACCGGACACTTGGTTCAAGATGCTCCACATTCTGCGTTTCTGGGCCGCTAAGGGCGTCGACGCTTTCCGCTGCGACATGGTCCATATGGTGCCCCTGGAGTTCTGGGAGTGGGCCGTTCCGCAGGTCAAGAGCCACTATCCCGGCACGCAGTTCATAGCCGAAATCTACGACGTCGGCCTCTACCGCCCCTACATAGAGCGCGGCGGATTCGACTACCTCTACGACAAGGTGAATCTCTACGACACCCTGCGCGCCATAGAAACCGCCAACCACTCGGCGGCAACACTGACAAACTGCTGGCAGACCGTAGAAGGCATCGGTGGCAATATGCTCAACTTCCTGGAGAACCACGACGAACAGCGCTTCGCCAGCCCCTTCTACGCCGGCGACGCCGCCAAGGTGACGCCCTCGCTGGTGGTGAGCACGTTGATGGGCACCGGGCCCATGATGATCTACTTCGGTCAGGAGCTGGGCGAGCCCGGCACCGACGCCGAGGGCTACAGCGGCCTGGACGGCCGCACCACCATATTCGACTATTGGAGCGTGGCCACGGTGCGCCGCTGGCTCAACCGCGGCGACTGCCGCGGCCCCCTGACGGCCGACCAAAAGAAGCTCCGCGTGCTCTACCGCCGCGTGCTGCGCCTGGCAAACTGCGAAGCTGCCGCCGCCCGCGGCGCCTTCTTCGACCTTATGTACGTCAACTACTCCAATCCGGAGGTCAACCCGCACCGCCACTACATCTTCCTGCGCCACTTCGAAGGCGAGCTGCTGGTGGTGGCCGTCAACTTCGGCGAGTCCGACAGCACGCTGCGCGTCAACATTCCGGTCCACGCCTTCGAGTGTCTGGGCATGCCCCAGGGCATCGACCCGGCCGCCGTCGAGTTGCTCACCGGCACCGTGGCGCCCAAGCGGCTGAGCGCCACCGAGCCCTTCGAGGCTTTCGTGCCGGCCCACGGCGCCGCCGTGTGGAAACTCACGGCGCAGTCCATGAAGCCGCTCGAGCATGCGGGCGCCCCAACATCGGCAGAAAAATAAACTACCTTCATACGTCATATCCAATGGATACTCCTAATCCCACTTTCAAGATTTTCGCCGGCGAAGCTTCGCGCTATATGGCCGAGGAAATCTGCAAAGAACTCGGTGTAGAACTCGGCAACATGAAAATCGACCATTTTGCCGACGGTGAATTCGAAGTATGCTTCGAGGAATCCGTACGCGGCCGCCAGGTGTTCCTTGTGCAGAGCACCTTCCCGAACTGCGACAACCTCATGGAGCTGCTTCTGATGATAGATGCCGCCAAGCGCGCCTCGGCCAGCAACGTAGTTGCCGTGATGCCCTACTTCGGCTGGGCACGCCAGGACCGCAAGGACAAGCCGCGCGTGAGCATCGCCGCCAAGCTCGTCAGCGACATGCTGGTTACCGCCGGCGCCGACCGCGTCATCACCATGGACCTGCACGCCGACCAGATTCAGGGCTTCTTCAACATCCCCGTCGACCACCTGTACGCTTCGTCGGTGTTCATTCCCTACATCCAGAGCCTCAAACTGGAGGATATGGTCATCGCCACTCCCGACGTCGGCGGTGCCAAGCGCGCCAACAACTACGCCAAGTATCTCGATGTGCCCCTGGTGCTCTGCCACAAGCAGCGCGCCAAGGCTAACGTGGTGGCCAAGATGACCGTTATCGGCGACGTCAAGGACAAAAACGTTATCCTGGTCGACGATATGGTCGACACCGCCGGCACCATCACCAAGGCCGCCGACCTTATGAAGGAAAACGGCGCCAAGAGCGTACGCGCACTCTGCTCCCACGCCATCATGAGCGACCCCGCCAGCGAACGCGTCGACAACTGCGCCCTCGAGGAGATGATTTTCACAAACTCCATCCCCTTCCGCAAGGAGTGCCGCAAGGCCACCATCATCTCGGTGGCCCGCCTCTTCGCCGACACCATCCGCCGCGTTCACTCCAACCAGAGTATCTCTTCGCAATACCTTATTAAATAAAGTGAAGTTCGACCGTCTTGTCGTTCTCGACGCCCACACTCTCTATCCCGCCGGCGACAGCCGGTGGGATGTGTTTGCCGACTATGCCGCTTCGTGCACCTTCTACGAGCGCACTCGCTCCGAAGAGCTTGCCGAACGCATTGCCGGCGCCGACGCCGTGCTCACCAACAAGGTAGCTCTCGACGCCGGCGTCTTCGCCGACAATCCGTCTCTGCGCTATGTCGGCGTGCTTGCCACGGGCTACAACATCGTCGACACCGCGGCGGCTGCCGCCGCCGGGGTGACAGTCACCAACGTGCCGGCCTACAGCACTGCCTCGGTGGCCCAGACGGCCATCGCCCTTCTGCTGGCGGCAGCTCAGCACGTCGAGGTCTACGCCCACGAAAACGCCATGGGGCGCTGGGCAGAGTCGCTCGACTTCAGCTATCGCCTGGGCGAATGGCACGAGCTGGCCGGCAAGACTATAGGCATCGTAGGCTTCGGCAACACCGGGAGCGCCACCGCGGCCATAGCCTCCGCTCTGGGCATGAAGGTGGCTGTGTATACCTCCAAGGCGCAGGAGGCTCTGCCGCAGGGCTATCGCAAGGTTTCGCTCGACGAGATTTTCGCCGACTCCGACGTTGTCAGCCTCCACTGCCCTCTCACTCCCGACACCCGGAATATGGTCAATGCCGAGCGCCTGGCTTCCATGAAGCCCTCGGCCATACTTATCAACACAGCCCGCGGGCCTCTTGTCGACGAGTATGCCCTCGCAGTGGCACTCTCCACAGGCATAATAGCCGCCGCCGGGCTGGATGTGATGGCTCAGGAGCCTCCCGTGCCGGAAAATCCGCTCATCGACTGCCACAACTGCCTCATCACTCCTCATATAGCATGGGCTTCGGCCGAGGCCAGAGCCCGACTCATGGACACAACTATCGGCAATGTGCGGGCCTTCCTCGACGGAAAGCCCCGCAATGTCGTGAACTAAAACATACTACATGACACACACAATGCTCAAAGCAGCCGCGGCCTCCGCGCTGCTTATCGGCTCGGTTTGCACCGCCGGTGCGGAGGGCTATCAGATCAACACCCTCAGCGCCCGCCAGAATGGTATGGGCCACACCGGCACCTCCCTCAAATTAGGCGCGGAAAGCATGATTTTCAACCCCGCCGCCCTTGCTTTCATGGAAGACAACATCCAGGTATCGGCCACCGGCACCTTCCTCTTCTCGCACGCCTCGGCCACGGTTGCCGACGGCACCAAATACACCACCTCCAACGGTGCCGCAACCCCTCTGGCCGTCAACCTGGCTATGAAAATCTACGATAACTTCAGCGCCGGCATCAGCTTCTACACTCCCTACGGCAGCGGCATCAACTGGGGCGACAACTGGCCCGGAGCCACTCTGAATCAGTCGGTTTCGCTGCGTATGTACACCGTACAGCCCACTCTGAGCTGGCGTATACTGCCCAATCTCTCCATCGGCGCGGGCGCTATGGTGACCTGGGGCACCGTCGACCTCGACAAGGGCCTTATCGACCCGACCACCGTCAACGGCCTGCTCGCTCTGGCGGGCAGCGACTACCGCTTCACCGACACCCCCGCCAGCGTGAACCTCAACGGCAAAGCCGCCACTACGGTCGGAGTACACGTCGGCGCCATGTGGGACATCAACAGCCGTTGGACCATCGGGGCCGACTTCCGCTCCAAGATGACCCTGAAGGTGAAGAGCGGGCAGGCAAGCGTGCGCTATGCCAACGAGCTGGCACAAGGCCTGCTGCAGGACAAGCTCAACCTCATCAACGAGGCCAACTTCGCCGCATCCATGCCGGCTGCCGCCGTGCTCACCTTCGGCGCTTCCTTCCGCCCCACAAAGCGGCTCACTCTGGCTCTGGAAGCACAATGGACCTACTGGAGCGCATACAAGGACCTCAACATCGACTTCCTCAGCGAAGCCCTCACCCCCTACGACCAGCATATCATCAAGGACTACCGCAACTCCTGGACCTTCCACGCCGGCGCGCAGTACGCCCTGACAAATCGATTCGACGTGCGTCTCGGCCTTATGGTCGACACCACGCCCGTCAACGACAGTTACTACAATCCCGAAACGCCCGGCATGACCAAAATAGAGCCCTCCTGCGGCTTCTCCTTCCGCCCCGTAAAGAACTTCAGCATCGACGCCTCGCTGCTCTACGTGGCCGGTCTGGGCCGCGACGGCAGCTGCCCCGTGCCCAACCTGCTCACCGGGCAGGACGGCACATTCGCCGCCCACTACAAAGTGCACGCCTGGAGCCCCGCAATCGGAGCCACCGTGCAGTTCTGACCCTAAGACCCCAGAGTGACCTACGCCCGGAATGACTGTCATTCCGGGCGTTTTTTTGTCGGTTCTAAAAAGCGAATGATAATTTTCGGTTACTTTAACATATTTTATGATATAAATATTTGATTCTAACATTTTTTTAGTCAAATTTGCAGCCGAACCTTTTCTCCTTTCATTTCCATATCTATCCCATTCATTTCCCCACAAACCAAGCATGAAAAAACTGTTTATTTTCCTGCTCGCAGCGGCAGCCCTGCAGACTCTACCGGCTCAGGAAGGCACGCCCAGGCGCCTTGCGGAGCCACAAAGCGAGTCAGTGCAGGCCGCACAGCGCACCGACGCCGAGCCATCGGCTGCCATCAGCGCCCAACGTCATTTCCAGGCCCTTCCCCGGGCCAACGCTCCGGCTCCCCGGCGCGCCACTGCCGAAGAGCTCGGCGAGGTGCCTATCCTCTACGGCACGGTAACGTCGGCAAGCTACGGCTCGACGTGCTACAACACCTACGGAGTCTACGAAGTGCCGACAATTGAAGGCACAGACTTCGAGCTCATCAAGGGCGACATCGACGCCAAATTCTCGGCCGTCGCCCTGGGCACCACCCTCTATGTTCCTACCGAAGAGGAAATTCCCTTCGGTGTATTCTATAGCGTTGACCGCTACGACATCGCCGACGAATTTAACTTCCTGGGCAGCAACAGCTGCAACAACGACCACTTCAAAGCCCGCTGCATGGCTCCCGATCCGACTCAGGAAGGGGTGGCCTACGGCTGTTTCTACAACGGCAACGCAGGCTACAACTTCTCGCGCGTCGACTACGTCAACCGCACCGAGACAGTCATCAAGGCCATCTCAACGCAGTGGCAGGTGTGCGCCGTCGACGCCGGCGGCGACGTCTACGCCATCGACTCTTCCAAGCGCCTCTACTCTGTCGACAAAACCAACGGCGAGATGACCCTGCTTACAACCCTCGAAGGCATCAACGTCAACACCAAGAACGCCGGCTGCTTCGACCCCAAGAGCGGACTGCTCTACTTCACATCCAACAGCAGCTATACCGGCGCAAAGGCCGGGCTCTACGCCCTCAACGTCGAAACTTTCGAGACCATCTTGGTGTGCGAGTTTCAAGGCGGCGAGCAGCTCACTTCGCTCTTCATACCCAACTCCGGCATCGCCGAAAACGCACCGGGTGCCCCGACAAACCTGGCCGCCTCCTTCCCGGAAGGCGCCCTGACGGGCACGGTTAGCTTCGACATGCCCGCCACTTACTTCGACGGCACCGAAGCCACCGGAGCATTCCACTACACCATCGCTGTCGACGGCGTTGAAGTCGCAAACGGCATTGAGGGCGCCGCCGCCCACGTCGACCGCGAAATCACCGTCGCCGAGGCCGGGCGCTACAAGATTGTGGTTAACTGCTTCAACAACAACGGTAGCGGACCCAAAGTGAAGACCCAACTCTACATCGGCAAGGACGCCCCGCTGGCTGTTACTAACGTTGTGGCTTCTTATGCCGACGGCATAATGACCGTGACATGGGATCCGGCAAGCGGTTCTGTCAACGGCGGCTATGTCGACCCCGAACAGGTTGTCTACACCGTCAAGCGCCTTCCCGACGGCGCCATCGTGGCCCTGAATATCCCGACCACGGAATTTTCGGCCGAATATGAGGCTCCGGAGAACGAACTGGTGTCGTACTCCTTCGAGGTAACAGCTGCCTATGAAGGGCTGGAGTCTGAGCCGGCGCTGTCGAACAGCGTGGTTCTGGGCCACGTCGTGCCGCCGGTGAGCTGGGTTTTCGATTCCACCGACGCCATGGCCGGCTTCTCCATAATCGATGCCAACGCCGACGGCAAAACATGGACCCTGAACACCTACAACCAAGAGTTCAGCATCGCCTACAACAGCCGCGAACCCATGGACGACTGGCTGATTCTTCCGCCCGTGAAACTTCTTGGCGGCTATTCGTACACAATCACTTACGAGGACAAATGCTCGTCGGCCCGCTACTCCGAGCATCTTGAAATCATGCTCGGCAGCACGTCGGTTCCCGCCGAGATGACGCAGACCATTGCCGAGCGCTACGAAATCACCGAGACGAGCTACACCACTCGCACAGCCAAAATCACCGTAGAAGCCGACGGCATCTACCACATTGGCTTCCACGGCTGCAGCGACAAGGACCGCAATCGCCTCTACCTCCGCAACATATCCATTTCAGCCCCGGCAGCCCCAGTGGCTCCGCAGGCCGTGACGGAATTTACCGCCACCCCCGACCCGCAGGGCTACAACACCGTCGACATCAGCTTCACGGCTCCGGCTCTGAAGGTCGACGGCACCGAGCTCGACAAGTGCAACATCACCCTTCTGCGCAACGACGAGGAAGTGACTGTTTTCGAAAACGTTGCAGCCTCGACGCCGGTCACCTTCCAAGACACCGTCGAGCGCGGCGGCACGTATACTTACACCGCCATACCGTCGTGCGGCAGTTCCGAAGGCGAATCGTCGACTCTGAGCGTATTCGTGGGCCTGAAGACTCCGCAGGCCGTCGCCGACGTGCTCGTTGTCGAAAACGAAGGCATCATCACCGTGAGCTGGACGGCACCCACGCTCGACATCGAAAACAATCCCATCAACGCCGAACTGGTGCGCTACAACGTGTACTTCCTCGACGGCATCGGCGATGTGGTGATTATCGGCGAAGAGATTTCCGGCACCACCATCGACCATCAGCCCCAACTTGCCGAAGGCCAGTCGCTTGCGCTATATGTCGTTGAAGCCGTCACCGACGGCGGTGTCGGCGCCCGCGTCGCTTCCGACGCCATTGCCATCGGAGAGGCCTACACTCTGCCCTACTTCGACTCCTTCGGGCAGGACAAAGACTATATCTACGGCACTCGCTCCATATCGGGCACCAGCAACTGGATGACGCTCAATGATGTGGTTGTCGACATCATAAGCTCTGTCGACGGCGACAACGCCTTCCTGGCAGTACAGCAGACCGGAAACGCCGTAGGCGAATTTTTCACCGGCAAAATCAGCCTGGCCGACACCTCCGAGCCCGTATTCTCCTTCTATGTGTTCAACACTTTGGACGACGACGGACTCTACCCTGACCACAACACCGTCGAAGTAGTTGTTCGTGCCGACAACCGGTGGACCGTGGCCCGCACCATCGACATCTCCGAAACCGGCGCCGCTAACCAATGGAACAAGGTGTTCGTGCCCCTGAGCGCATATGCCGGCAAGACCGTTCAGCTGGCCCTGCGGGTTAGCTGCAACACCTTCCTGCTGACGGCATTCGACGCTTTGGCCGTGAACGCCTCCGAACGCACCCTCAACCTCACCTTAGGCGCCATCGAGGCTCCCGGCGAGGTATACGCCGGCGAAGAAACGTTCTTCAACCTGCCCGTGGCCAACACGGGCATGACGGCAGCCTCGGGCTTCCGCGTTGACTTCGAGGTCGACGGCGAAATTGTCGACACCCGCACCCCCATCGGCGAAATAGCTCCCGGCCATAACGCTGCCTTAGTATTCTGCCACACCTTCGATGAGGCCGACGGCGCTACGCACCTCATCAAGGCCATTCTGACAATGAGCGGCGATGAGGACGAATCCGACAACACCGCCGAGGCCTCGCTGACGGTAGAGCCGTCGTACTTCCCCGCCGCCACCGGACTGAGAGTCAGCGCCGACGCCGACAAGGTTTCGCTGGTTTGGGACGCTCCCGACATGACCACCGTGCGCCCCGACGCCACCGTTGAAGATTTCGAGGGCTACGAAGCCTTCGAGCGCAACCCGGCCGGCTGGACACTGGTCGACCGCGACGGCGCAGCCATCGGCGGCCTTAACGGCATCGTACTGCCGGGCATCACCTACGGCGCACCCTACTCGTTCTGGGTTGCCGAGGCCTCCGAGGCCGTCTTCGGCAACTACGCCGCCACTTTCCTGGGTCACAACAGCCTCAAGTATCTCATGCAGCTCTATGCCATCGATGCCGACGGCAACCCCACCGCATGCGACGACTGGGCTATCTCTCCCGAGCTCTTCGGCTGCAAGCAGACCGTAAGCCTCTGGGCACGCAGCTACTCGCGCAGCTACCCCGAAAGCTTCCGCATACTCTACTCCACCGGCTCGACCAATCCCGACGACTTCGTTGAGCTTGCTTCGTACACCGCCATCCCCGACATCTGGACTTGCTACCGGGTTCAGCTTCCCGAAGGCGCCACACGTCTGGCTATCAACTGCGTCACTGCCGACGGCTTCTCCTTTATGGCCGACGACGTGCAGTTCATACCCGCCGCGGGCACCACGAGCCTGGCCGTTGAGAGCTACGACGTGTTCTGCAACGGCGATTACCTCGGCAACGCCTTGACCGAGAGCTTCTCGACTGCCATTCCGGAGGTCGACGGCGACTATAGCTACACCGTGGCCGTGCGCTACAACAAGGGCGTGGGTCCGATGAGCGAGGCCGCCACCCTGCAGTACTCCTCGGTAGAGGGCATTTCGGCCAACGCAGTGCGTGTGGCGACCCGGCGCGGCGCAATCACAGTCAGCGGCGCGCAAGGGCTGCCGGTGAGCATCGTCAATACTGTCGGCATGCAGGTATCGGCCACGGCGAACGCTCCTGCGAGCCTGACAGTGCCGGTAGGCAGCGGCTTCTACATCGTCACCGCCGGCGGCGGCTCCTACAAGGTGTTCGTGCCGTAAGCGCGGGCCTGCATTCCCTAACGAAAACCCGGCGGACTCTGCCCGCCGGGTTTTCTTTTGTCATTTTGACAAAATGACAAATTGACAAATTGACAAAACAACAAAATAACTGAAAAACAGCATATTGCGGCGTCGGCGCACGGAGCGGCCGCGGGTTTGATTTTTTATGTTCGCAAAAAAATTGTATCTTTGTGGGAATTTGACGCATTGATGCAATGAGCGAACCTTTTGATACCATAGACCCTACCCAAGAGAACGAAAACGAAGCCGCCCTGACTCCCGAAGAGCCGACCGGAGCCGATTTGACCGACGACGCTGACGACGACGGCGCCGAGGACTACCCGGACGCGCCGGTCGACGACCTTCCCTACACGAGCGCCGACCGCGTCGAGCGCACCCGTCTGCGCGGCATGTTTCAGTCGTACTTCCTGGAGTATGCCAGCTATGTTATTCTCGACCGCGCCGTGCCCCATATCGACGACGGTCTCAAGCCCGTTCAGCGTCGAATTCTCCATGCCATGCGCACCATACACGACGGGCGCCTCAACAAGGTTGCCAACATCGTGGGCACCACCATGCAGTACCATCCCCACGGCGATGCCTCCATCAAGGACGCGCTGGTGCAGATGGGTCAGAAGGAGCTGCTGGTCGACACCCAGGGTAACTGGGGTAACATACTGACGGGCAGCAAGGCGGCCGCCGGACGATATATCGAGGCGCGCCTGTCGCCCTTCGCCCTGGAGGTGCTTTTCAACCCCAAGGTGACCCAGTGGACCAAGAGCTACGACGGCCGCAAGGACGAACCGGTGACGCTGCCGGCAAAATTCCCGCTGCTGCTTGTGCAGGGCGGCGAGGGTATCGCCGTCGGTCTGAGCAGCAAGATATTGCCGCACAACTTCAACGAGGTGGCCGATGCGGCGGTGGCCTACATCGAAGGGCGCGAGTTCAATCTCTACCCGGACTTCCCCACCGGCGGCCTCATCGACATCAGCCGCTACAACGACGGTCGCCGCGGAGGCGCCGTGAAGGTTCGCGCAAAAATCGAGAAATTAGACTCCAAGACGCTAAATATCACCGAGCTGCCCTTCGGCAACACGGCCGACGCTCTCATCGAGTCGATTCTGAAGGCTTTTGAGCGCGGCCAGATAAAAATCCGCAAGGTAGAGAACAACACGGCCGCGACAGCTTCCATTTTGGTTCACCTTCAGCCGGGAACGTCGTCCGACAAGACCATCGACGCACTCTATGCCTTCACCGACTGCGAGTACAGCATATCGCCGAACTGCTGCGTGATACGCGATGACAAGCCTTGCTTCCTGAGCATCTCGGAGGTGCTTCGCCATAGCGTCGACACCACCCGCAACATCATGCGCCGCGAGCTCGATGTTACTCTGGGCGAACTCCGCGAGCAGCTTATGTTCACCACTCTGGAGAAGATTTTCATCGAGGAGCGAATCTACAAAGACCGCGAATACGAGCAGAGCAAAGACCTCGACACGGCCCTTGCCCACATCGACAGCCGGTTGGAGCCCTTCAAGAAGGATTTGGTGCGCGAAGTGACCCGCGACGACCTGCTGCGGCTTCTCGAAATCCGCATGAAGCGTATTCTCCGCTTCAACTCCGAGGCCGCCGACGCCGCCATGGCCGCTCTGCGCGCCCGCATCGACGACACCCTGTGGAAACTGGGCCATATCGATGAGGTGGCCATTGCGTGGTATACCTCCCTGAAGCAGAAATACGGCGAGGCCTTCCCGCGGCGCACCACCATCCGCGGTTTTGCCACCGTAGAGGGCGCCAACGTGGCCGAGGCAAACGAAAAACTCTACATCAACCGCGCCGAGGGCTTCGTAGGCACGGCGCTGAAGAAGGACGAGTTCATTGCAAACTGTTCGTCGCTCGACGAAATCATAATATTCTACCGCAACGGCCGCTACAAGATTATGCGCGTGCAGGACAAAGCCTTTGTCGGCAAGGACGTGCTCTACGTCAACGTCTATCGCCGCAAGGACGAACGCACCATCTACAACGTTATCTATCAGAACGGCAAGGGCGGCGTGTACTACATGAAGCGCTTCCGCGCCACGGGGCTGACGCGCGACAAGGAGTACGAGCTGGTCAAGGACGGCAAGGACATCCGCATCGCCTGGTTCACGTCCAATCCCAACGGCGAGGCCGAGACCGTCAAAGTTACCCTCAAGCCCAAACTGCGCCTGAAGACTCTCAGCTTCGACGTCGACTTCGCCAAGCTCGCCATCAAGAACCGCGCCGCACAAGGCAATCTGGTCACCAAAAACGAAGTTGCCCGCTTCAGCCTCAAAGAAAAGGGCGTCAGCACCCTGGGCGGGCGTCAGGTATGGTTCGACTTCGACGTTATGCGTCTCAACTACGACGGGCGCGGTACCCTGCTGGGCGAGTTTACCGGCGACGATCGCATTTTGGTCATACTTCCCTCGGGCGAATACTACACCACGAGCTACGACCTCACCAACCACTACGACGACACCATACTCCGCATATGCAAGTACGACCCGGCGCAGGTCTGGACGGCCGTTGTCGACGACGCCGACCAGGGCTATCCCTACCTGAAGCGCTTCCTGGCCGAGCCTTCGGCGCGCCGTCAGCGATTTGTTGGCGACAATCCGCGCAGCCGCCTGCTTGCGCTTTCGGGAGAGGCCAATCCGGTGTTCCGGCTTGACTTCAAGGAGGAGGACCGTGTGCCTCTGGAGGTTGATGCGGCCGATTTCATAGCCGTCAAGGGCTTCAAGGCCAAGGGCAAGCGCCTTACCACCTTCCCGCTGGCGGCGGTGACGGAGCTTGAACCTCGGCAAGCTCCCGCTTCCGACGAGCCGGTTGTCGACCCCGAGGATATGGAGCGCCTCGAAACGCCCGAAGAAGAAGAAGAACTTACAGTCGAAGAAACCAATGGCGCACCCATCGCCGACATAACTGAGGACTAAACCATGCTCAAACGCCTTCTCCCTCTCATAGTCGCCTGGGCCGGCATCTTCTGCTCGGCTCAGGAAGCGCCTCAGCCGACAGTGCGGCCGGTGCTTAGTGCCTACACCGTCCATGCGGGAAGCGCCCACATTGCCGAGACTTATCTTTCGCCGCTGCGCTACAGCGGACAGGCCTTCGGCTTCGGCTACGAGCGCATGCAGGCCATGAAATTTCGCCCGGAGAGCTGGGTGATGGATCTCCGGCTGAACCTCGACGGCGCTCATACCCTCAATCCGGCGCGCAACTCGGCCATATGGGGTCTCGACATCGAGGCCGGCTGGGCTATGATGCGTCGCTGGAAAGCGGTCGGGCCGTGGAGTTTCTACGCCGGTGGCACCACCGACCTCGACGCCGGGCTTTCCTACAGCGAGCGCAACAGCAACAACCCCGTGGCCGCCCGGGCCTCGTGGACAGTGGGAGCAATGGGCGCCGTGGCCTGGAACGGCACCGTGGGTCACCTTCCGGTGTGCGTGCGCCTTCAGAGTCGCTGGCCCATGGCCGGTATATTTTTCTCGCCTCAGTACGGCGAGCTATACTACGAAATCTACCTTGGCAACCACCGCGGACTGGTGCGTGGCGCCTGGCCGGGCAACTTTTTCCGGCTCGACAACCTCCTGAGCGCCGACCTGCGCTTCGGCGCCACCATAGTGCGTGTGGGCTACGGGCTTGACATACAGTCGACAAAGGCGTCGGACATCGTGACGCGCCGCATCAGCCACTGCGCCGTTGTAGGCTTCGCCTCTGAGTGGATTTCGCTGTCGGCCAAGGGCACCAACCTTGACGAAGCAAAGATAATAAGCGCCTTATACTGAACGAATTGAGATGAGAGCCAAAGCATTACTCTGTTCAGCACTCGTAGCGGCGGCCGCGGCGGCAGTGTCGCTGCTGACGGGTTGTCACAGCATAGAAAAGTGGGACAACGACTACTACGGCAACTTCGACGCCCTCTGGACCGAACTCGACCACCACTATTGCTTCTTCGAGCAAAAGGACGTCGACTGGGACGAAGTCGGCGCCCGCTACCGTCAGCGCATCAATCCGGAAATGGAGTACACTGAGTTCTTCAATCTTTGCGCAGAGATGCTCGACGAGCTGCGCGACGGCCATACGAACCTGTCGTCGTGGTTCGACGTGTCGTACTACCGCCGGTGGTGGTCGGACTATCCCGAGAATTTCAACCTGCGCCTGATTCAGGAGAACTATCTCCACTTCGACTATACCTCGGGAGGCACCATGATCTACAAAATACTTGAGGACGAGAACATCGGCTACATGCGCTGCTCGACCTTCAGCGAGGGCTACGGCATGTCGTTCGTCGACCACATGATGCTGAGCATGAAGGACTGCGAGGGCCTTATCCTCGACGTGCGCAACAACGGCGGCGGAGACCTCACAACGGTGGAAAAGCTCGTGAGCCAATTCATCAACTCTCAAATACTTGCCGGATACATACAGCACAAGACGGGCCCGGGCCACAACGACTTCTCCGAGCCCTACGCTTACTATATCGAGCCGGCCACCGAGCACGTGCGCTGGCTTAAGCCGGTGGTAGTGCTCACAAACCGCTCCACCTTCAGCGCGGCCAATAACTTCGTGAGCATAATGAAGTCGCTGCCCCACGTTGCCATCGTCGGCGACACCACCGGCGGAGGCTGCGGCATGCCATACTCCTCGGAGCTGCCCTGCGGCTGGGGGCTGCGCTTCTCGGCCTGCCCGATCTACGACGCCACCATGTCGCTGACCGAAAACGGCGTGACGCCGTCGCCCGGCTGCCACGTCGACATGGACCGCGAAGCCGAATTCAACGGCCACGACACCATTTTGGACTCTGCCATTGCTCTTATCCATCGGGCTGTGGCCGAAGCAGAAAAATAAAAACAAAAACACCTGATATATAATGAGATTTCTTTCAGCAATATGCGGAGCGGCCCTTGCCGCCGGTGCGCTGGCTCTCGGCGCCTGCTCGCATCCCGACAACTCCGGTTCGAACCGCCTGGTCATACTCCACACCAACGACACCCACTCCCAGATAGAGCCCAAGGACAACAACTTGGGCGGTGTGATGCGCCGCATGGCCATCATAGATTCCATCCGCGGAGCCGAGCCAAACGTTATGCTGGTTGATGCCGGCGACGTCGTGCAGGGCACTCTCTATTTCTACCTCTACGGCGGAGCCGTGGAGCAGGAAGTGCTCAATCTGATGGGACTCGACGAGGGCATACTCGGCAACCACGAGTTCGACAACGGCATGGACTCTCTTGCAGCTGTGCTTCGTCTGCGCGACCGCAAGATACTCACCACCAACTATATCACCGAAGGCACGGCGCTCGACACCCTGACGGTTCCTTACTCCGTGCGCGAGTTCAACGGCAAAAAAATAGGCTTTATCGGCATCAACCTCGACCCGCAGGGCATAATCAGCGACGCCAACTGGCGCGGACTCGGCTTCCAGCCAATTGTGTCGACGGCAAACGCCTCTGCCGAGCGCCTTCGCAGCGAGGAGGGCGTCGATGCCGTCGTTGCCATCACCCACATCGGCTATAATCCCTCCGGGCTGGTCGGCGACAGCATACTGGCCACCAATTCGCGCGGCATAGACGTGATTATCGGCGGCCACAGCCACGATGTCATCGACCCGGCCACCGAGCGCGGAGCAGCCCGCAGCCGCCTCCGCAACCTCGACGGCAAGCCCGTGCTGGTGGTGCAGACGGGCAAGTCGGGGGTCAACCTGGGCAAAATAGAGCTCAATCTCGACAGCCTGGGCACCGCCGAACCCAAGTATGAACTTATCCCCGTCGACTCCCGTTGGGACGGCCGCGTCAACGAAGGTCTGCAAGCCATCATCGACCGCTATAAACCCGGCGTCGACTCCCTGATGACCCTCTGGGTCGGCACTACCGAGAAGGCGATGTCGGACACCGGTGAGCCCCTGCTCAACTTCTTCACCGACTTTATCATGGCTCGCGGCCGCGAGTTGGCACCCCGCGTAGACCTCGCCATTGCCAACAAGGGCGGTCTGCGCACCTCGCTGCCCGAAGGCCGCTTCTCAAAGGGCCAGATCATCAACATGCTGCCCTTCAGAAACTACGTCACCGTTGTCGACGTCAAAGGCTCCGACCTTGCCGACATCTTCGACGTGATGGCCGCTACCGAGGGCAACGGCGTCAGCGACAACGTCTCGGCCAAATACCGCAAAAACGGCGATGAGTACAGCGCCGTCGACGTGCTCATCAACGGCCGTCCCATCGACCCCGACAAAACCTACCGGGTGGCTACAATCGACTACCTCGCCAACGGCGGAGACTACATGAGCGGCTTCCGCAACGGCACCACCGTGGCTTCGTCGCCGACCTGGGTCTACGACGACATCCTGACCTACATCACCGAGGGCCCGTTCAAAAACCGTCCGGTCACCGGCTCCGAAGAGCCCCGCTGGACAGCCGCCGCCCCTGCAAACTGACAACTACACAAAACACCCTATCAACTGCATAATAATGCGCAATTATCTAAAAATCACGCGTGCGGCAGCTATTGCCGCGTTTACGGTAATCTCACTGACGGCATCGGCTCTGGAGCCGGTGCCGGGTGGTGCCGACGCGCAGCGGCGTCAGGCAGCCGCTGCTTGGGCCGACTCGGTCTACAACACGATGGACACCCGCAGCAGGCTTGCCCAGCTCATCGTGCCCAAGCTCAGCCCGGAGGGCGCGGCAACAACCAAGGCGGCAATACGCCGCTACGCCACAGCGGGCATGGGCGGCCTCCTTTTCTCGGAAGGCTCACTCGCCAACTACGTGGAAATGAACAACTATGCCCAAGAGCTCAGCAACATACCCATGTTGATGACCTTCGACGGCGAATGGGGTCTGAACATGCGCATCAAGGAGCTGCCGCAGTTTCCTTCCAATATGGCATTGGGAGCCGTCGACCAAACTCGTCTCATCTATGACTACGGTCGCGAAATGGCCCGGGAGTGCCGTCTGGTGGGTATTCAGTGCAACTTCGCGCCGGATGCCGACGTCAACTCCAATCCGGCCAACCCCGTAATCGGCTACCGCGCCTTCGGCGAAGACCCCGAGCGAGTAGCTCGCGCCACTGTTGCCTACACTCTGGGCCTCGAGGACGCCGGCGTGCAGGGCACGCCCAAGCACTTTCCGGGCCACGGCGACACCTCCACCGACTCCCACAAGACCATCACCTCGGTGCACCACAGCCGCGCCATGCTCGACAGCACCGACCTTGTGCCCTTCCGCGAAGCCATCGGAGCCGGCGCGTCGGCTATGATGGTCGGACATTTGGTGGTGCCCGCTCTGGATGCCTCATCGGCACCGGCATCGCTGTCGCACAGGATGACCACAGAGCTTCTCAGGCGCGACATGGGCTTCGAAGGTCTTATCTACACCGACGCACTGGGAATGCGCGGAGCCGTCGACCCCGCCGGGCGCAATCCCGCCGTAGCGGCCATTACCGCCGGTGCCGACGTGCTGCTGTGCCCCTCCAATCCCAACACGGCGCTCGAAGCGCTGATGGCTGCGCACCGCGCCGGCTCGGTCACCGACGCCATGATCGAGGAGCACTGCAAGCGCCTGCTGCGCTACAAGTACTATCTGGGTCTCAACAAAAAGCCCATAGTGACCACTCCGATAGCCGCGCTGCGCGACAGCCTGTCGTCGCCGGCCACTATGGCTCTTATCAACGAGCTTGCGGCGGCCTCAATCACTGTGATTCGCAATGAGGGCAACCTCCTGCCGGTTGCCGATTTAGCCTCCACCCGGGTAGCCGTTGTGACTTTGGGAGGTGGCGACAATGCGCGTGCCTTCGAGAATACTGTCAAGTTCTACACCGACGCCGAAGTATTCCACTCCAACGGTGGCCAATTCGCCACGAGCTCGCTGGAGCGCATGCGCCGGGCCGACGTGACCATAGTTGCCGTATTCGACGACAAGGCCGCCACCCGCGAGACCTTCGGCCAACTCGGAGCCGCCCGCCTCAACGGCATGGTGGCCGCTTTTATGGTCAACCCATACAAGATGAAGAAGTTCGCTCCCAATTTGGGCAACGTCAAAGCCATCGTGCTTGCCTACGACAACATCGAGGCGAGCGCCGTCAATGCCGCGCAGGCCATCTTCGGCGGCATAGAAGTCAGCGGCAAGCTGCCCGTCAACCTCCGCGGGCTGGCTCCTATCGGCACCGGCATCACCCTGGCCAAGACGCGACTGGGCTTCGCGCCTCCCGTAGAGGAAGGCTTTCAGCCCTGGTTGGCCGACAGCCTGACGGCATACGTCAAAAAAGCCATCCGCGCCGGCGCCATGCCCGGCTGCCAGGTACTGGTGGCTCGCGGCGGAAACATCGTTTTCAACCAATCCTTCGGCCGCACCGGCAACAACACTTCGGCCAAGGTGACCGACCGCACCGTCTACGACCTCGCCTCCGTTTCCAAGGCCACAGGCACACTGTCGGGAGTGATGAAGGCATACGACATGGGTGTTCTCAACCTCGACGCCACTCTGGGTGAACTCATTCCCCAAATCACCGACACTGCCAAGCAGGTCATCACCGTTCGCGACCTGCTCTTCCACGAATCGGGCATGCCGGCGGCGCTGAATATGTACAACGTGATGATCGACAGCACGTCCTATACCGGCAAACTCATCACCGGCCGACGCGACGCAAACCACACCATCCGCATAGGTCGCAACGCCTGGGGGCACCGCACCGGCCGGGTGCGCTCCGACATCGTCAAGAGCAGCCGCACCGACGAATTTCCCATCGAGATAGCGGCGGGAATGTACTCCGGGCAGGCCGGCTACGACACCATTATGCGGCGCATCTACGACATACCGCTGCGCTCCAACCGCAATTACAATTATTCGTGCCTGAATTTCGCCCTGCTGATGGACATCGAGCAGCGGCTCACCGGCATTGCCCACGACGACTTCGTGCGCAGCGAAATATGGCGCCCTATGGGTGCCTACCGCGCCGACTACCGCCCCCGCAACCACTTCAACCCGGACGAAATAGCTCCGACAGAGAACGACACATACTTGCGCCGGCAGACCGTCCACGGCTACGTCCACGATGAGCTTGCCAACTTCTCCGGCGGCGTGCAGGGCAACGCCGGCTTCTTCGCAAACGCCTCCGACGTGGCCAAATACTGCCAGATGCTGCTCAACGGCGGCAGCTACGGCGATGCCCGCATTCTCTCCGAGGAAACGGCACGCACCTTCCTGACCACTAAGAGTCCTACCTGCCGCCGCGGCCTGGGCTTCGACAAGCCCGACACCACCAACCCGGACAACTCGCCGACATGCGACGAAGCCGGCGCCGCCGTGGTCGGTCATCTGGGCTTTACCGGCACTTGCTTCTGGGTTGACCCCGACAAAGACCTTATCTTCGTCTTCCTCACAAACCGCGTCTATCCCACTCGCGAAACTCCGATTTTCAACAGCTTCAACATCCGCGCCCACCTCTTCAGCATCGTCTACCGCGCCCTGGAGTGATGCCACAATAAGATATTGAAAAAGCGACCCCTGTCGAGGTCGCTTTTTCTTATTTCCGTGCGTTTTTTTCGAAGCTTTTCAGAGGGAGGATGCGGCGGGGCGCCAGCCGTCGAGGATGTTTGCGGGAGTATACTCGGCTGCCTGTTCGGGAGTGAGGACGTGGCCGAAAGCGCGCGCGGAAGTGTCGGCACCGGGTCCGGTGTTGCCGAACTCGGCGTAGAAGGCCGTGCGTTCGCGTTCGGGTTTGCGCCAGTTGTGCCAACCCTCCGGGCGAATGTGCGAGCCGATTTCGCATCCGATGAAAACAGTCTGGCCGTACTCACGCCAAGGTCGCGAGAGCCAGCAGCGGTCGCAGCCGTCGGCGGCGGTGAGTCGGCAATTGAGGAAAACGAGGCCGAAACGGTTGCCCTGCGGAGTTGAGGGTGCGGTGATGTATCCTTTCTCGCGGTTGTTGCGAATTTCGCAGTCCTTGAAGAGAGCCACTGCCGGGCCGAAGATAAAGTCTACGGAGCCTTCGAGGTGGCAGCCTTCGTAGTACTGGCGCCCCAGACCCCAGGCGTAGAGAGTGTCCTGAAAGCCGAGGAAACGGCAGTTTTTGAAGAACATACGGTCTCCTCCGGTCAGCACGGCCACGGCCTGTCCGGCCGTCATGCCGGCGAGGTTTTGGAATGTGATGTTTTCGGCGGTGAAGTCGTTGGGGAAGATGAACACCGAAGCGGAACCGGGCGTGCCGGCCTCGTCGCCGGTGATATTACGGTCGTGGGCGGTGGAGGGGTAACTAATAACGGCATTTCCGCGTCCGATGAGCTTGAGCATAGTCTTGCTGGCGGGGATGTTGACGCGTTCGTTGTATACACCGTCGCAGATAAGCATCGTGGTTGTGTCGTTGCGGAAGTCGGGAGCAGCGTTGACGGCATCCTGAACGGAAAAGAAGTCGCCGCTGCCATCCTTAGCTACCACAAGATCGTAGCGGCGTATATAAGGCGCTATTTCGGGAATCCGTGCGGCCAGGGAGTCGGCTGCCATGCGGGCCACGATGCGCGCACCGGCGGCATTGAGGTGAGTATTGTCCTTGCGACCCTCGGGATATTTGGGATTGGTCTCGGGAGCCACGTGCATGAAATAGCGTTTTGAGGGCTCGTCGCCAAGATCCTTGAGCCATTCGGTAGTCGATTTGTTGAGGTCGATGCAGACCACGCCCTGCTCGGCGGCGACGTTGCGCACGCACTGCACGTACTCGCCGTGAGTGTCGACGAGGCTGTCGCGGTAGAACTTGCGGCGCGCTATGGGCGTGAAAAGCACCGGAATGGCGCCCTTGGAGCGGGCGTCGGCGATGTATCGCCGCAGGTTGTCGTCGAAGTCACCCCCGGCAACAGTAGCCCGCTCGCCCTTGTTGGAAGCGTCGTTGTGGCCAAACTGAATAACCACATATTCCCCGGGCCGGAGAGAATCCATCACGGCATCCCAGCGACCTTCGCTGAGGAAAGTCTTTGTGCTGCGACCGTTTACGGCGTGGTTGCAGAAACGCGAATCCTCCGAAAGGAAGCCGCTGAACATATGCCCCCAGCCGCGCTCGGGGTTTTGGTTGGTGAGGTCTTTGGTGGCCATGGTGGAATCGCCTATGCCATGGATTGTCACACCGGCGGAGGCGGTGAGCGCCAAGGTGGCTGCCAGAGCCGCTACTATATCCCTAATCTTCATTGCAGAGTTATTTTATTGACAGTGCGGCGATTGCCTTGGGTGGCCACGAGGATGTAGACGCCCGGAGCGGCCGCAGAAGTAACATTGGAGTCCTCACCGACGCCGGTGGCGACGATGCGTCCCGAAGCGGCTTCGATGAGAGTTAGCATGCGGGGTTCGGAGGATGTTTCAGCCGGGGAGATACCGCTGTTTCCGGTGCGATAAGCCTCGTAGCGCTCGGCCACGCGGTTGGCGCTCATGGCACCGCGATATATGGAGAGGTCGTCGAGGAGTCCGGCATAGAAATTATTGAACGAAACGTTGACGTTGCCAATCACCAAGTCTTCGTCGGCGTCGGCAATAGCGCCGGTTTTGTTCTGAGCCTCAGCCATCAAGATACCGTCGACATAAATCTTGAGAGCGGCACCTTCGCGCACGGCCACAAGGTGATGCCACTGCCCGTCGAAGCAGTTAGCGGCGAAGTTGGCTTCGCTTTTGACGGCATTGTCGTCGACGGCAAACTTGAGCAGACCGTTTTTGAGCTCGAGGCCGAACCAGCAACCTGTAGCGCCGGTTGCGGCGTCGGCGGCCATGGAGCCTTTATGGATGAGATAGGCAGCCTCGTCGGTGCTGTTCAGCAGAAACTCCAGGGTGAAGTCTGATGCGCCGAGTTGGAGGGCCGGATAGGCTTTCTGAACGAGGTAATCGGTTGAGCCGTTCAGGCTTATGGCTCCGTCGACCTTGCCTTCGGCAGCGGCGGGATTGCCGACGGCCTCAGCTTGGCCCTCAACAAGATTCGGCACTGTGGCGCCGATTTGGTCGAAGGTATAGTATGCCACGCGTTCCAGCTCGACAGCCTCGGTGACGTTGATAGTGCCGGTGATGAACACCGGCGTGCCGATTCCACCGTTGGTGATAATGGTCACGGGGTATGACCCGGCCTTTTCGGGTGTTCCGCTGAGCACAAACGCCTTGTCTTCGGTGTCGACCTCAAGCGAGAGGCCGGCGGGCAGGCTAGAGGAGCGCACGGAGGTGGCTTTGTCCCACGTTCCGACAACGGGTTCGATGGCATATCCCAGTTCGACCGACTGGTTGAGGCTACCGGAGGTCAGAGAGATAACCGGGTCGAGCGAATAGCGGTCGGAAAGATAGTATCCCAAGTGCGGGGGCTGGTTGTAGCCTACATTCTGCCAGGCAATTGCCATTCGGTAGTTGTGGTCCTGCATCAGGCAGGGCACACGGTACTGCGTTGGGATAACAGTAGTGAAAATGAGGAGGTCGGACGAATTTTCGCCGTCCCAAAGCACGAGTTCTTCGCGCCAGTCGCCCAGGATGTCGGCCTGCAAGCATGGGGTAGCCTTGGTTGTATTGCAAGCCATAGCGTTGTAGTTGGCGAAGGTCCATGTGGTTTCGGTGCCTGCGGCGTTAGATGCCACTTTTGTTATTTCCGGCTCGTATTTCTTGGTGTCCTTGTTGTAGCAGCCGTCGAAGAGCTCATCGCGCAGATCGCCGTCCCAGTAAATGCGGAAATTTGTTGAGCCTCTCTTTGTTGAGATGAGATTGCCTTTGCAGTCGAAGGTGGCGTTGCCCTTGTTGCCGTCGCCATAGTAAGCGCCGGGCCAGCACTCATAGCCACGCCACTGGTTGGAAACATCGGCCGCCATGCCGCGTCCTATATCATTGCCGCTCTGCGCAATAGACCATATAATCTCGCCGGTGCGGGCGTCGCGGAACTCAGCGTCGTACTTATATGCCGACGAGGTTTCTTCGTGCACCATAAAAACTTCGAGTCCTTCGCGGTCGGGGTCGAAGTCACCCAGATGGAGCGCGTCGCCATGTCCGGAGCCGGTGCGGTAGAGCAGGGAGCCGTCGTGGTCGATGGAAGCGCCGCCATAGACGATTTCGTCGAAACCGTCGCCGTCGACATCGCCCACAGTCAGCGAATGTGCTCCCTCGCCGTAGGCACCCTGGCCCTTCTTGGTGGAAGCGTGGAGCCAGCGTTCGGTGAGTTTTTGGCCGTCGAAGTCGACTGCCCAAAGGTAGGAGTGAGTGTAGTAGCCGCGGCAGAACACGGCGCTGTAGTTGTCGCCGCCAAGGTAGGCCACACCGGCGAGGTAGCGCTCGGAGCGTCCGCCGTAGGAGTCGCCCCAGCCGTTTGTCGACGAGTCGAAGGCGTGGGCCGAACGCGGCGGATTGTAGGCTATGGTGTTGATTTGAGCGCCGGTGAGACCGTTGAACACGGTGAGATACTCCGGACCGGAGATGACGTGCCCCTTGGAGTTGATATAGCTCTTGGCGGGGTCGTCGTTGCCCATGATGACGTTGGTTCCAAGACCGTCCTTGGTGCCGGGCGCTGTTTTGCATATCATCTCCGCCTTGCCGTCGCCATCGAAGTCGTAGACCAGGAACTGGGTGTAGTGAGCCCCGGCGCGTATGTTCTGCCCCAGGTCGATGCGCCACAGCCGAGTGCCGTCCATGCGGTAGCAGTCGATGAGGACGTTGCCGGTTTTGCCGTTCTCGGAATTGTCGTGGGAGTTGGAGGGATCCCATTTAACGAAAATCTCGTATACGCCGTCGCCGTCGACATCGCCCACCGAGCAGTCGTTGGGAGTGTAGGTAGCTCCGGTGCGTGAGTCTTTGGGCGGTCGGTCGAGATGTATTCGTTTGAAGGGTTGGGGCTCTACGGCAGCTTCCGAGGTGCTTTCCACCTCGACGCCGTCGACGAGAGCTTTGACGACATAGTGCGAGTCGGCGGTACCGGCTCGGTCGGTTAGAGAGGTTGCGGCGGTGATGGGCGCGGTGTTCACCTTCACGCCGTCGCGGTAGACGTCGAAGGTCATATTCTCCGGATCGGTCACCAGCGAACGCCACGACACGAACACAGAGGAGTTGGACTTGACGGCCACCAGGCCGCGGTCCAGATTCTCTGCCGGCGGAGCTGCCACGGCCGAGAGGGCCACAGCGCATGCCGCAAGCAGAACTGATATTTTTTTCATCGGTTCAATTTGCGGTTATGGGATGTATTTTCAGAGAGTCACTCCGGTTTTGAAGATGGCGATTTCCTTGGCGCCCACTTTCTCATGGTGGAGAGCCTCGCCGTCGGCAACTGCTATAACTTTGGCAATCAAAGCATTGACCACGTCGACAGGATTAACACCCTCGTCGAGGAGGACCCCGGCGTTGAAGTCAATCCAATTGCTCTTCTTAGCGGCCAGCTGGGAGTTGGTGCTCACCTTCATGGTAGGCACGAAGGTGCCGAAGGGGGTGCCGCGGCCTGTGGTGAACAGCACCATCTGGCAACCCGAGAGGGCAAGCGAAGTACTGGCCACCAGGTCGTTGCCGGGTGCGGTGAGGAGGTTGAGGCCGGGCACGTGGCTGGGCTGGGTATAGAGCAACACGTCGGTGACGGCGCTGGAGCCGCCCTTCTGGACGCATCCGAGGCTCTTTTCCTCGAGGGTGGTGATTCCGCCTGCCTTGTTGCCGGGCGACGGATTTTCATAGATGGGCTGACCGTAGGAGCGGAAGTATGCCTTGAAGTCGTTGATAAGGTGTACGGTGCGGTCGAAGACATCGCGGCTTACGGCGCGGTTCATCAAAATAGTCTCCGCGCCGAACATTTCGGGTACCTCGGTGAGAATGGTTGTAGCACCCCAGGCGCACATGCGGTCGGAGAGCATGCCGAGCAGCGGGTTGGCCGTGATGCCGGAGAAGCCGTCGGAGCCTCCGCATTTGAGACCTATTTTGAGCTTGCTGACCGGCTGAGGACTCCGGCGGTCGGTCTTCATCAAGGCGATAAGGTCGCGGCAGATGGCCACGCCCTCCTCTACTTCGTCCTCAACCTGCTGGGCGACGAGGAATTTGATGCGCGACTCGTCGAAGTCGCCCATCTGCTGGCGGAGCACGTCGATTTGATTGTTCTCGCAGCCCAGCCCGAGCACGAGGACGCCACCGGCGTTGGGATGTTTGGCCAAGGCGGCCAGGGCGGCGCGGGTGTTGGCATGGTCCTGGCCGAGTTGTGAGCAACCGTAGCTGTGGGTGAAGGCGCGGACGTCGTCGATGCCCTCAAGGTTGCACTCGGCGCGCAGACGCTGCACGATTGCGTTGGCCTGCCCGTTTACGCAACCCACAGTGGGGATGATCCAAAGCTCGTTGCGTATGCCCATGCGGCCGTCGGAGCGCAGATAGCCGTCGACGGTCGGTGCCGGGCCGGCGTCGACGGCAGGACATTCGGTGGGGGTGTAGACATATTCGAGGTCTTCGCCCAGGCCTGTGCGCAGGTTGTGGGAGTGGACCCACTCGCCCTCGGCGATGGCGGCAGTGGCGATGCCGATGGGGAAGCCGTACTTTATAACCTGCTCGCCGGCGGCAATGGACCGCAGGGCGATTTTATGGCCGCGAGGGGCAACGGGGTCGCCGTCGACCAGGACGACGGCCACGTTGTCCGACGGATGAATCTGAAGAGTGCGCTTCATCACTTGTGGGAGTTAAGGAAGGCGTCGAGAGCGGCTTGCATGCCCATTTCGCGTATTTGGCCGAGGTATTCGGCCACCTTGGCGGTGAAGCCGGGAGCTGCCTGCTCGAATTTTTCCACAAAGATGCCGCTTGCCAGAATAGCCTCGACGGTAGCTTTCCAGTCGTCGGGGTTCCAGGCTTCGTTGATTTTGGCAAGGTGGGCGCCGTCGTCCTCGGGCGTGAATCCGCTGCCCGGGCCGTAGAGGCTGAGCAGGGCGGCGAAGGTGAAGAGTTCGAACTCGGCGAGGCGGTTTTCGCGGGCCGCCATGTCTTTGACGGTCGGGAAGTTGCGTGCCTCCCACTTACTGAGCGAGTTGAGGGCGATGCTCTTGAGATAGTGCTTGATGTAGGGGTTGTAGAAGCGCTCGAGGATGCCGTCGGCGAAGACGCGGAGTTCCTCGGGGTCCTCGTCGATCATGGGGAGCACCTCGCGGGCCACCATGGTGTTGATGAATTTATTGACGGCGGGGGTGTTGAAGGCGTCCATCACGGTTTCGCATCCCAGCTGCAGGGCCACGGGGACCATTCCGGTGTGGGAGCCGTTGAGGATGCGCACTTTCTTGTCGCGGAAAGCCTTGATGGAGGGCATGAAGAGCACGTGGAGGCCGGCCTTGTCGAGCGGGAACTCGGCGGCTACTGTTTGGTAGCCCTCACCTCCGATTGCCCATAGGTGGTAGAGCTCGCCCTTGACCACGGCGTTGTCGTCGTAGCCCAGGTCGGCTTTCACCTGATCGATGGTGTCGCGGGGATAGCCGGGCACGATGCGGTCGACCAAAGTGTCGACGAAGATGTTGCTTTCCTCAACCCACTTGATGAAGTCGGCGGGGAGGCCGGCCTCAGCGGCGTGGCGCAGCACGTACTCGCGCAGGGTGGTGGCGTTGTTTTCGATGAGTTCGCAGCAGATGAATATCAGGCCCTTGGAGGCATCGCCGTCGAAGTGCTTCCAGCGGCGGTAGAGAAGATTGGTGACCTTGCCGGGGAAGGTGGCGGGAGCTTCGGCGAGCACATCATCCTTGTCGTAGCGTATGCCGGCCTCGGTGGTATTGGAAACCACGAAGCGTAGCTCGGGCGAGATGATGTAGGCCTGATAGCGCTCCATATCCTCCTTGATTTCGGGAGCGAGGATGTCGGCTATGCTGGTGACCATGCGGGTTTCGCGCTTGGGCTTGCCGGCTTCGATGCCCTCGAGGAGAACGTTGTAGACGCCCTGCTGGGTCTTGAGAATATTTACGGCGCGGGCGGCGTCGAAGCGGGGCGACACCACGGCCACCGAGGTGTTGAGGACGCCTTTTTCGTTGGCAATATCAATCTGCCAGTCGACAAAGGCGCGCAGGAAGTTGCCTTCGCCGAACTGAAGCACGCGCACGGGGCGCTCTATATTGTTTGCAACCGCGGAGCGGTCGAGTTTCTTGAGTGACATATCGATTGGTATGAGGGGGTGGGTTATTTCTTGGCGGTATAGTTGATTACCTTGTACTTGGGCACAAGAGCCATCATGATGAGCCAGCCGATGAGGTATGCCACGCCGCATATGCAGAAGATGATGAAGTAGCCGGCGGGCTTGCCTTCGAAGCCCATGAAGGTCATGTTGGTACGGGCGGCGTAGTCGAAGAGCTGGCCCGAGCCAAGGTTGATGAGGAAGGAGCCGATGCCGCCGGCCATGCCGCCGATGCCTATGATGGTTGCGATGGTGCTCTTGGGGAACATATCGCCCACTACGGAGTAGATGTTGGCGCTCCAGCTCTGGTGGGCTGCTCCGGCGATACCTATAATAATGACGGGCCACCAGTAGGAGTACTCACCCAAGGGCTGTGCGAAGATGGCCAGCAGGGGGAACAATGCGAAGATGAACATAGCCTTCATTCGGGCCGCGTAGGGGTTTTTGCCGGTGCGCTCGATGATGATTGTGGGGAGCTTGCCGCCGTAGATGCTGAGCATGGTCAGGGCGTAGAGCACGAAGATGAGCATCTGGGCAGTCGGGGTGTCGGAGGTGAAGCCGTAGACGTCGGATATGTAGGCCGGAATCCAGAAGAGGAAGAACCACCACACGCCGTCGGTCATAAACTTGCCGAAGAAGACGGCCCAGGTCTGCGGATAGCAGAAACAGCGCCAGAAGGGAATGGTGGCGGCTTCGCTGTCTTCCTCGATGGCTTTTTCGCGGGCGCTCTCGCCGGCGGTCTTGTTGTCCTGCTCGATGTAGGCGAGTTCGGCCTGGTTGACGTATTTGCTCTTGGCGGGGTTGCGGTAGTAGAACATCCAAACGCCCATCCACACGAAGCCGAGGGCACCGATGACCACGAAGGCCATCTCCCAGCCGTTGCCCACGCCGATGCTCTTGAAGTATCGGGCCAGGGTGGGGATGGTCAGAGGCGCTATGAGGGCGCCCACGGTGGCGCCGGCATTGAAGATGGAGGTGGCGAAGGCGCGGTCGCGCTTGGGGAAATACTCAGCGGTGACCTTGATGGCGGCAGGGAAGTTGCCGGCCTCGCCCACGCCCAACACTATACGGGCGGCGATAAAGTAGTAGACGGAGGTTATGGCGATTGTCGAGGCCACGGCGCCGGTGGCGCTTACCATCTGGGAGGCGCTGCTCAGACCGATGGTGTGCTCGGTAGCCCAGCCGCACAGGGCGTGCAGGCAGGCGCCCAGGCTCCATATGCCTATTGCCCAGAGGTAGCCCTTCTTGGTGCCCATCCAGTCGATGAAGCGGCCGGCGAAAAGGTTGGCCACAGCATAGACGATGGAGAAAACGGCGGTGATGAGGCCGTAGTTGGCGTCGGTCCAGTGGAATTCCGGCGCGATAAAGTCCTTCCAGGTCAGGGAGAGCACCTGGCGGTCCATGTAGTTGACGGTGGTTGCAAAGAACAGCAGCGCGCAGATGAACCAACGGAAGTTGGTAGCCTTGGCGCTTGCGGTTGCCTGCAGGGAAGCGGAGTTTTCCATGGGGGTGTATTAGAATTTGAAGTATTCTTTGGCGTTGCCGTAGCAAACCTTGGCCACTATCTCGCGGCCGATGAAGTCGATTTCGGATGCGGGGAGGAGACCCTTCTCGATGTCGGTGCCCAACAGGTTGCACAGGGTGCGACGGAAGTATTCGTGGCGCGGGTAGCTCAGGAAGGAGCGGGAGTCGGTGAGCATGCCCACGAAGCGGCTCAGCAGGCCGAGATTGCTTAGGGCCGTCATCTGCTTCTCCATGCCGTCCTTCTGGTCGAGGAACCACCAGCCGGAGCCGAACTGTATTTTGCCGGCGCCGTAGCGGCCGTCCTGGAAGTTGCCCAGCATGGTGGCCACAAGCTCATTGTCGCGCGGATTGAGGTTGTAGATGATGGTTTTGCCGAGTTTGTCGCGACCGGCGAGCATGTCGAGGAATCGGCTCATCTTTTTGGCCACGGTGAAGTCGCCGATGGAGTCGAAGCCGGTGTCGGGGCCGAGCTGGGCCATCATGCGCGAGTTGTTGTTGCGGATGGCGCCGTAGTGGAACTGCTGTGTCCAGCCGGCGTCGTGGTCCATGACGGCGAATTCCACCATCATGGCTGTCTTGAACTTGCGTATTTCCTCTGGGGTGAGGGCTGCGCCGCCGTAGACTTTGGCGAAGATAGCCTCCACTTCTTCGGGGGTGTAGTCTTCCGCGTAGAATTCCTCTATGCCGTGGTCGCTGAGGCGGCAGCCCATCGAGGCGAAGAAGTCGTGGCGAACCTTGAGGGCTTTGACGACGTCCTCAAAGGTTTTGATTTCCACGCCGCTGACTGCTGCCAGAGTGTCGATATATGCTTTGAAGTCGGCGGGTACTTCGACAGCCATAGCCTTGTCGGGACGCCATGTGGGCAGCATTTTGATGCCGAAGGAGGCGTCGTCGCGCACTTTGGCGTGCCATTCGAGGGAGTCGACGGGGTCGTCGGTAGTGCAGACGGTCTCCACGTTGTAGTGCTTCATGAGTCCGCGGGCGCTGCGGTCGGGATTCTGAAGCATGGCGGTGCAGTGGTCGTAGATTTCGCGGGCGGTGGTGGGGTTGAGGAGTTTTTCGACGCCGAATGCAGTCTTAAGCTCCAGATGCGTCCAGTGGTAAAGCGGGTTGCGCATGGTGTACGGAACCGTTTCGGCCCACTTTTCGAATTTTTCCCAGTCGGTGGTGTCCTTGCCGGTGCAGAAGCGCTCGTCGACGCCGTTGGTGCGCATTGCTCGCCACTTGTAGTGGTCGCCCTCGAGCCAGATTTTGCTCAGGTTGGGGAAGCGGTGGTCGTTGGCCACATACTCCGGGATGAGATGGCAGTGATAGTCGATGATGGGCAGGCCCTCGGCGTAATCGTGGTAGAGCGTTTGGGCTGCTTTGGTATCGAGAAGGAAGTTCTCGTCGTTGAATGATTTCATGGTTCGGTATTTTGTGTTTTTTCTGCCCCAAAATTAGCCCATAGCGCCCACGCATGCGCGGCAAAAGTTGACGCATAGCAATGCCGCGTCAAAAACATCCCCTATTTCCGAAAAATAATACCTTCATTTGGCCCGAACAAAAAACGCGCCGACGCCCCGGCAGGAGCATCGGCACGCATATTCTCAGGCAAGCGGCCCGGCTCAGAAGCGGGTGGCGTTGCCGGTGTAGTTCTGCGGGGTGAGGGCTGCCAGGCGGCTGCGCGTCTCCTCGGAGATTCCTTCCAGGGATGCGATGAAGTCGGCGATGGTCTGCCCTGTCACCTTGGTGTTGGTGCGGGTGAGGGCCTTGAGGGCCTCGTAGGGCTTGGGGAAGCCTACGCTGCGAAGTATGGTCTGAATGCCTTCGGCGACAACGGCCCAGTTGTCGTTCAGGTCGGCTTCGATTGCCTCGGGGTTGAGTATGAGCTTGCCCAGGCCCTTGAGGGTGGACTCCACGGCGATAAGGGTATGGGCCATGGGAACGCCGATGTTTCGCAGCACGGTGGAGTCGGTCAGGTCGCGCTGCAGGCGCGACACGGGCAGTTTGGCGGCAAGGTGACCGAAGAGGGCATTGGCGACTCCGAGGTTGCCTTCGGAGTTCTCGAAGTCGATGGGATTGACCTTGTGGGGCATGGCCGACGAGCCTACCTCGCCGGCGCGGATGCGCTGCTTGAAGTAGTTCATCGAGATGTACTGCCAGATGTCGCGGTCGAGGTCTATTATTATATTGTTCACGCGCGCGAAAGCATCGAAAAGTTCGGCGGCGCCGTCGTAGTTGGAAATCTGGGTTGTGAACTGCTCGCGCTCCAGGCCGAGAGTGGTGAGGAAGGCGTTGCCGAACGAGCGCCAGTCGACCTCGGGATAAGCCGCGGTGTGGGCGTTGAAGTTGCCGGTGGCGCCTCCGAATTTTGCCTTGGCGGGCACGCGCTCGAGGACATCGAGTGCGGTGCGGAGGCGGTAGGCGAAGACCATGAGCTCTTTGCCCAAGGTGGTCGGCGAGGCGGGCTGCCCGTGGGTGCGGGCCAGCATGGGCACCTCGGCATACTCGCGTGCGAGCTCCTCAATCTTCTTCTCAAGGTCGCGCAGGCGGGGCACCATCACGCGGGCCACGGCCTGAGCGGTCATCATCGGAAATGCGGTGTTGTTGATGTCCTGCGAGGTGAGGCCGAAGTGGATGAATTCGGCGTAGGGTTCCAGGCCCAGAGCGGCGAAATGGCGCTTGAGGAAGTACTCTACGGCTTTGACGTCGTGGTTGGTGGTGGCTTCTATCTCCTTGACTTCCTGTGCGTCGGTCGGGCTGAAGTTGCGGTAGACGGCGCGAAGGGCTTCGGCTTTGTCGGCCTCCACAGGCGGAAGCTGGGGGAGCCCGACGCCGGAGAGAGCGATGAAATACTCCACTTCGACGGCTACACGGTAGCGTATGGTGGCATATTCCGAGAAGTATTCAGCAAGGGAGTCGCATTTGGAGAAATAGCGGCCATCGACGGGCGAAATGGCGGTGAGAGGACTGAGGGGCAAACCTTTACTCATGGATGATATGTGTTGATGTGTCGTTCTTTCTTTTGCGGAAATATCTCCGAGATGGTCAGGAAGATGCCGCTTTCTTCGACGTTGCCAAACTCATCGTTGATGGCTGTGCCGAACATTCGCATCGTGGGGCTCAGGCCCATATAGGCGTTGACAAGCGGCGGTATGTTGAGGCCGCGGGCGTGGACTTCGGCGTTGAGTATGCGGTAGTCACTTTTGAAGTCGCCTCCGCAGAACATAGCCTCCAGGGAGGCCGGGTCGCTGGTGATTTCCAGCGGCTTGAGGGGACGCACCAGGCCGTCGGGGTCGGGGAAATATTTGTGAAGGAAGAAGAGTATCATGTCGCGGCAGGTGGCTCTGTAGGTCGGGTACATGGTCACTTTGCCGAAGAGGTATTTTATTTCGGGATATATCACGGTCAGCGAGCCCAGGCCGTCCCACAGGTTGTCGAGGGTGAAGAGGGCTTTTGCGCCTTCGCGGGTGTTCTGGTATTCGATGCGCACGAAGCTGCGTCCCAGCTCGATGGTATACGGCAAATACTTGGTGAGGAATTCGGGCGAAAAGGAGAACATATGGCTGGTGGCGATGCGCGGGGTGCCGTCGGCGCGGAATTCCATGTCGCAGCCGCGCAGAAAGCGGTATCCACCAAGTATTTGGCGGCTCGACGGGTCCCATACTATGAGCTGGCGGCACGGCGTAGGCATGGTGTCGTACTCATCGATGTCGCAGTCCTTTCCGGTGCCTCCTCCGGCGCTTCGAAAGGCAATTTCGCGAAGACGCCCGATTTCGCGCATGGTATTGGGCGAGTCGAAGGCGGTGACCACGTAGATTTCGTTGTTGCCCTTGTTGGTGGTGCGCACGAAGTGGTCACGGGTCAGCTCGGCTTCTATCAGCGATGGGTCTACGGGGTCTATTATGTTCATTTCCATACTATCGGTGCTGTGTTTTGAGGCGGGAGCTCGCTCAGTTGGTAAACGCGGTCGCACACGGCGGCGGCTTCGTCGGCGGCATGAGCGCCGGCCCGAAACGACTCCCAGGGTATCGGCTTGCCCACTACTATGCGGTAGCGGCTGCCGCTGCCCAGAAAAACTTCGCGCGGCAGAAGGGTCTGCTCGACGTTGGTTTTGATGTGCAGTTTGCGCCGCCAGTAGCCCGCGCGGTAGAAGGTGTCGGTATTTCGGCCTTCGAAGAAGAGCGGCACTACCGAGCGGTGATAACGGTGGGCTTTAGTGACGAAGGCCCGGTTCCACTCCAAATCGCGGATGGAGCCGTCGGATGTAAGGCGGCTTACAAGGCCCGCCGGGAAGAACAACACCGGATACGGGCTTTCGAGAGCCTCGTTGAGGGCGCTTACGCTCTCCCGGTGCTGCGAACCGAATTTATTGACCGGAAGAAAGATGTCGCCCAGGGGGTCGACGGCCGTGAGGAGATCGTTGACCACCACGCGGATGGGCATGCCGTAGTGGCGGTGAAGGAAGGAAATCACGCACATGCCGTCCAAGCCGCCCAGAGGATGGTTGCACACGAAGATGCTGCGGGGGTTTTCAGGCATATTTTCCTCATAGTCAACCGAAAGACGAATGTCAAGCTCTCGCAGTACACCCTGACAAAATGCCTCGCCACGTGTGGGATAGAGTTTTCGGAGCACTTCGTTGAGCTGGCGCTGGCGAATAAGCTTCTCGAAGGGTCGAACCAGAAAATGGGGTATAAGTTTCCCCTTTCTGCCAAGCCGGGCTTGCAGAAGTCGCCAAAGGTCTATCTGTATGAGGGGCGATGCCATGGTTCGTTTTTCGGTGATGTGTCTGCTCAGTGAAGCGCTCTTTGCTTTTAAGCTGCAAAATTAACCTTTTTCGCGCATAATTCCTTTGTGCGCGTTCCTTTTTTTGCGTGGCTATGCCAAATTTTGTAATTTTGTTGCCATAAAATATGGAAAAAGACCCTTCTACCCTGCTCTTTTTTGCTCCCGGCCGTGAGTTTGTGGAGCCTTACGTATGCCGCGAGTTGTCCGGCTGGCGCATAGTGGCGCTCGATGCGGATTCCCTCTCGGCGGCAGCTCTGCCCGCCGCCGAAGCTGCCGTTATGCTTTCGGGGACTGAAGTTTACGATGTTCCCGACGGCGGCGCAGACAATTTCGACGAGTCCGCGCCAACGAAGTCCGACTCGCCTCTGCTGAATATGGAGCGGGATTTTGGCAATGCGTGTGTGGCCGCCGGGCTGCGGCCGGTGATTCTGCGATGCGCAAACACTGTCGGCACGGGCATGACCGGGCTGCCTATGCGGCTGGCACGCTGGATTTATCGTGGATTGTTTTTCCATTTCCCCGGCAACGAGGCCCGCATCAGCGCCGTCCACGCCTGCGATGTGGCCGCTTGCGTGGCGGCTGCCGCAAACTTACCTAAGGACGACGCCAACCCGCTGATTCTCAACCTTACCGATGGCGAAAATCCTACCATTCACGATTTCTGCGAAGCACTGGCGTTCCGCATGTCGCAAAAACGCATCTCGAGCCTCAGCACGCGCCCGCAGCAGTGGGTGGCAGCGGTTATTTATGGCAAAAAACGCATGAAGTTGCTCACCACAACGGTCACTTTCAACTCGCAGGCCGCCCGACACATTCTCAAAACAGAACCGGTAAAGGTGACGGAATACCTCAAATCGCACATCTACGACAATTCAAGCCTTTGATTATCATGTCTTTTCTGGACAACTGCATAGAAACCACCCGTGGGCTGGCTAAAATCCTGCTTCAGTCGCGCGGCACTCGCCTGAAACGCCGGGAGCGCGGCGGACGAATCATCGTGATGGGAAACGGCCCGTCTTTGGCCGGTACTATCCGCGACCATATGGACTTACTCCAACGAACCGACACCCTGGCTGTGAATTTCGCGGCAAACGACGCGGCCTTCAGGGAGATTAAGCCGAGATACTATCTTCTGGCCGACCCGCATTTCTTCAGCGAGCGTACGGATGCCAATCTGATGTCGCTTTGGGCCAACCTCAGCGACGCCGACTGGGACCTCACTATTATCGTGCCTCATAAATTTCAGGGCAAAACCTACGAACTGCTCCGTCTGGTGGGTGGCTCACAGGCCAAAGTGGCTACCTTCAACGCCGTTGGCATCGAGGGCTTCGACGTTCTGAGCAACACAGCCTACTGGCTCAAGCTCGGCATGCCGCGACCCAGAAACGTTCTCATTCCGGCTATTATGGTTGCTATCTGGTTGAAATACAAAGAGATTGTCATTGTCGGCGCAGACCATTCCTGGATGGAGTCGCTGCGCGTCAACGACCACAACCAAATTATGGCCGTGCAACACCATTTCTACGACGAACCCGGCGAAGAAGAATGTCGCGTGGCCGAAGAGTACCGCGGATACCACATCCACCAGATTGTGCAAAGCATGGCGGTTGCCTTCAAGAGCTACCACCAGATCGCAAACTTTGCCTCCCACAACGGTGTTAAAATATACAACGCCACCCCGGGAAGCTATATCGATGCTTTTGAACGCATAAAGCTCTGACAACCGGTAGCAGCGGCGCTGTGCCAGATTGTGTCCGGTTTGAAAATCAGATATTATATTTGTTCGGTCATCTTCTGGGGAGCCATCATCTACATCGGCGGCTCTCTTGTCGACCTTCTGCCGCTGAAGCCCACGGGCAAGATTATCCTCGGGGCTATCGCCGTAGTGGCTCTCTATTTCGGGGCCGGCGCCGCAAGGCGCATCAGGCGAAGGTAATAAAAGTCTATATCATAAAAACAAAAAACCACTCCTCACGGAGCGGCCATTGCTTTAACTAACACTAAATACCTAAAACCATTAAAATCCTTATTCTAATATCCTTAAATTTTCATAACTCGCTTGCGTTAACAAGCGCCTTTTCTAACCTTGAATCTTAGACCTTGTTATTATTTACATTGCAAAGTTATCCTCAAAAATCAAGGGCTGCTAATGAATATGGGCGCTATATAAATAAATACAAGCTATTACGAATCTTAAACCATTGTAGACTTGACACTTTGACACATCAGCGCTTTCTGAAAATATAAGTGTTTATTCAGCCTTCAAGGTTTATTTTTGCAAGATTTTCCTCAAAATTCGCCCGCTCAAGCGCGCGGCCTTTGAGGCGGTTTCGGTAGGTGTAGACTGTATTAAGCGAAAGACCCAACATTTCTGCGAGCTCGGAACTGCCGGTGATGCCCAGGCTGACAAAAGCGGCGATGCGCTCCTCTGGTGTAAGTCGTTCGCCGAACTCCAAACCGCTGTCGGGCTTAAGAAGTGCATTCAGTCGCTTCGGAAAGTCCGGGAAGGCCTGCAGGAAGGAGCGATCGAACTCCGCAAGGAACGAATTGCGGAACTTGCCGAAATATTTGCCGGCCTCCATGGTCGAATAAAGGTCTTTCGATTGGCCGGCAGCAAGTTTGCGCTCCACCAACAGACAGAGTTCGCGATTCTTGTCGACGGCATAGAGAGCCAGGCTGAGCATGGATTTTACACCCTCATTGTCGGTGAGAACTGTCGGAGCGCCCGATGCCGGCTCTGTGCCGGCGAAGGCATTGCGGGTCTTTCGAAGAAACAATAGCCGCAGGCCCATCCATATTATAATAAGCGCAAGCAGGCTCCAACCCCACCAAGGGAGCGTCCATCCGTCGTTGCGGAGGTCGGCGGAGGCTTCGTAGAGGCGCACTATCTCTTTGGCCTGCAGACTGTCGAGGGTCCGGCAGCTGGTCATGGCTATGGCAAGGCGGCTCCGCGCCTTAGGGCCGTTCCCGATCGCCACGTCGCGTCGGGCGAGCTCGATGAAAACGTCCGGCGTGAGGCTGTCGGCCATCGCCAGATAGCGTGCTTTGCCCTCCAACGCTTCTTCATAATCGGTGCCCAGGGAATCTTTTGCAGCCCAATATTCAACCAGATAGTCTGCTATAGAGTCGTAAAGCGTGCTTTTGTGATCTGCACGTTGGAGAGCTATCCCAAGCGACTGCAGGCCAAGATGTTCCTCTCCCTTCAGGAGCAACGACAGGCCGGCGGCAGCCTCGGCATAGGGCGACGGCGCCGAAGCCAACGAGTCGAGATGGCTCATGACGCGGCTGATGTCTGCTTGGTCGGTCGAATCGGCCGCAAAACCGCCTATCAGGCTGCGGGGGTTCTGCGCGCCGACGGATAATGCCGTCAGGACGACTGCGAATATGATGGGTAGTAATATGCGTTTTGGCGATGTCACGGGTCGAAGGTTAGTATTAGGAGCTGCAAATTTAAGAATTTCGGTTTAAATCGGCAAGGATATTTTATATTTTTAATCATAAAACACACGAACTAACTATTTGAAAATTCGCAAATATCAGCCTTTAATTTCTTATATTTTCCTTGGGGGTGTCAGAAAGGTATTGCCGCAAGTTCATTCACGTTGTAATTTTGCATCAGAAAAAGATACAAAGGTACAACGGGAAGCTACCGCTTCCTTTGATTAGGTTCAAGATTGTTTTTAGGTATTTGTAAGTATTGCCGCTGCAACCCGTGAGGGCTCTGGCAAACCGACAAGGGCCGGCTCATCATCGAAGCCGGCCCTTGCGTATGGCTTAGAGCTATTTCAGTCCTTCTTTTCGACAGTTACCTGCGCAGGGAGATCTTCGTGGTTCTCTGTCTGTTTTTCTATGAGAGCCAGCATTTTGCGGCGGTCGAGCACGTTGATTTCATGCGTGTTGTACTTCACCAGCCCACGGGACTCCATGTCGGCCATCACGCCTTCGAAGACCCCTCGGGGAACGTTGAAGATTGAACACAGGTCGCGGGTGCGACAGCTCATCCGTATTTCGGTGCTTCCCGGCTGCGTAAGGGCTATGATCCAGAAGGCTATGCGCTCCTCGAGGCTGCCGCCCGCAAGCGACATCAAGCCGTGGACGGTCTTCTGAGCGTTGACACTCAGTGTGTTCAGGAAATTGAACATGAAGAATTGGTCGGTGAATATAATCTTGACGAAGTCCGACTTACTGATTTTCAATATGCTTGCGCTACCTTTGGCGACTACGGTGCAAGGATAGCGCGTGATGCGGCCGAACAGAAAGTCCGGAGCGATAACGGCGGGTGCCTCCAGAGTCGAGGCCACCACGAAACGGCCGCTGTTGTTGGCTATGGAGACTCTCACTTGCCCACCGATGACAAACGTGAGATGCGTGCTTTCCTCTCCGGCGCGAATCACCGGCTCGCCGTCCGGAAATTTCAGGAAGTGAAAGCGAGCGGCTCCCACTACCTCGGCGAGTCGTTGGCGCGAGACTCCGAGGAATAGCGGCAGCCCCATCAAGAGTTCAAACATGCTGGTTGACATAGTGTCATATATTAGTTAGCTGGCCTTCGGCCCTTTTATTTTTAACGCTTCTCCGACGGGGGATGTTCACTTGCCGATTGCGCCGGAGCACCGGTACCGTCAAGGCTTTCAAAAACAGTGCAAAGTTACAAATTTTCAGCCAATTCCCCGGCCGGACAAAGCCATAAAAACAAGACAGGCCATCTTCTCACGAGGACGGCCTGCTGCGTTTTAAATGACTTAAAACAATTACATAACTAACATAAAACACATTTTCAATCGATAACAAAATCTTCTCGCAGCCTTCGCCGCAGCAAAACGGGCGTCGACCAAAAACAAAGTTTTCCTGTCGGGTGAGGTTGTCATCCGCAACACGAAAACTTCAAAGAGAAAATTTAGAAAAGTTCATTAAGTACTAACAATCTATACTAACCCTAAAACTGAATAATCGTGTATTGTTCCTAAGTTTTACGCTGCAAAGTTAGCGCCTTTTGTTCACGCTCTGCAACCCGGATTAGGCCAAATATAAATTTGCGGATGTTTATTATAAGTCTATCCCCCTATCATTGAGCGAATAACGGCCGGTGCGTCGCGCCGAATATATAAATTTGCATCAAAGTGCGAAGCGGCTCAAATATAACTTTCACGGGACCGCTTCTCAGAGAGACTCGATATTAGCTATGTCGGCCTCGAATGTTTCGCGATTGATGGCCCGCGCCTTCAGGCGGTTGCGGTAGGCATAAATGGTGTTGAGCGAATAGTTGAGCACCTGCGCTATGCGTGCGCTCTCCTCGATGCCAAGCCGCATAAAAGCGAGGATACGCAGGTCGGTATTGAGCAGTTCGCCCTCCTTGAGTTCTATTCTGCACTCCGGGCGCAGCAGCTCGTTGACGTCCTCCACAAAGTTGGGATAGATGTGCAGAAAGGCGTTGTCGAAGATGTCGTAGAACTCGCGGCTCTGCTCGTCGACGAATTTACCCGACTTGGCCATACGGTAGAGTTCGTCGGTTTGGCCGGCGGCTATCTTGCGGGTCACTATCTTGCTGAACTGGTTCAGTTTGTGCATATACACCGAGCATAGCTGAAGGAATTGGCTGATGTAGATTTCCTTGGCATGGTTGGCCTGGCGCAGGTTTGTCTCCAGGCGTCGCATTTTGGCCATCTCGTAGCGCAGGATGAGCATGACCACCACCAGACCAACCAGAAGGATGGCAAGGCCGACGATGATGCCGTAGACGGTATGTCGCCAGCGCGTCATGCTTTCGTTGTGCGATTTCTCGATAACCGGCAGGGCCTGCGAAGTGTCCACGGCGCGCAGGGCCGCGCCGCAGTCGACGGCGTTCTGAAGCGCACGCGTCATATAGGTGTAGGCTCGCTCAAGGTCTTCGTCGCTGAGCTGAGCGCCGAGTTCCTGAAGGGCAACCATTTCGCGCGTGGCGCCCTCGACGTCGGCGTTGGCCGACACTGCCAGATAGTATATGTATGCATCCCGATCACCCTGGCTGTGCGCTATGGCTGAGAGGTGGTGCGCCGAGCGGGGCCTGAGGTTGCTGCCTTCGGGAAGTTGCTCCATTAGGTCTTCGAAGAGCACCTTGGCGAGGGCCTCGCGGTCGGTCATGAAGTAATATTCCGCCTGATTGTAGCGGTACTCCAGACTCGTGGGGTCGAGCACGTCGAGCAGCCGCAGCTGGTAGACGCGCATGCTGTCGGTGTATCGGTCGCGGATGGCGTCGGCCGACTGGTAGAAGGCAGCTATATAGCTGTACATCTGGCGCCCCGCCTCCAGATAATCCGGCAGCCACTGCTCCGGCACACTGTCAGCTTCGATGGCCTCATATTCTCTTTTCGCATCCTCCATAAAACCCGCCAGTGGCATGAGGGTGGCGCGCCGCCACGCAAAAGCCATGCGATGCGGATCGTCGTCCGGACATTCGTGGTTCATAAGCCACGAAAGCGCCGAATCGGTATTGAACGAGTTGTAGGCGTCGGCGATTTCGAGCACCAGCGCCGACGTCGGCCTGTCGCCCGCAAGGCTTACCAGCGAATCTATATAAGCCTGACGGCTGGCCTGATAAGTGTCGCTTCGGCGAAGACTGCGGTCGAGGGTCTGCAAAGCTTGGTCGCGCTGGGCGCGGGTAATAGCCCCTTGGGCCGATGTCGAACCCGCCAGCAACAGGACGACGAGGAGAAAGTATATGCGCATTTTCATGAAAATCGGCGTTCAAGTTCACTTGCCCCCACAACGCTGTAGATCGCAAGCCCGTCGGGCGTGCAGGCCGGAGCGCCTGTATTGAAGAGATCGCGCAGCAAACCCTGCATCTCGGCGGCAGAAAGAGCTTTCGCGCCCGGTATGGCTCCTTTGCGGGCCAAAGTGAGCGCAGCGGGCGCACGCATAGCCTCCGCACTGTCCGCACCATCGGGAATGGAGCACAGCACATCCTGGAGCACCTCGCCGGGCGAGCCGGCGGCTACCACGGCCGGAACGGCATCCAAGGTCCACGAAGCGCCCCCGTTGTGGCGCACACCGAATCCCAAGGCCTCTATCTCACTCTGCATACCCAGTAGCAACGCACTCTGGTCGGGCGGCAGCTCCAGGTCTTCGCCGAAAATTAGCTTCTGTGATCTCAGCGGTCCCTTGGCCAGATTTGATGATATGGTGTCGTAGAGAACACGGATGTGGGCCCTATGCTGATGCACTATCGTCAACGACCCGTTGACAACGGCACATATGAAGCCTCCGGGCATCCACAGGCAGTTCTCGAAAGTATTCTCCGAGTCCGAATTCGCCAGACCGGGCAGTCCGTTCTCCATCGGAATAGTGCCCTGACCCTCGAAATCGCCGTTGAGAGAGCTCGGCCGCAGTTCTTCGTAGCTCTCGTCCTTGCGCCGGGTGAAGTTCTCGTAGAGCTGCTCCCAATCGCTGCGCGTGGATGCCCCGGAAGGACGCAGGTTGGCAAAATTCGGAGTCTGAGGCCCGGATTCAACCTTGTCCCACGAAGCCGGCCTCAACCCTTCCAGCGGAGGAAGTCCGGTGCCGTCGGAGCCGTCGTCGGGCACTGCTGCGTGTTTATCGGGATTGAACAGCGGTATCTCGAACTGCTCTTCCGAGTCGAAGTCGAGAGCGCCGTAGGCCTGCGCCTTGCCCAGCGTTTCCTTCACGGCGGCCTCCAGAATCTGGTATATGGCTTGCTCGTGCTCGAATTTTATCTCATATTTCTGAGGGTGAATATTGACATCTATCGTCGACGGGTCCACCTCGAAGTTTACGAAATAAGCCGGCTGCGTGTCCGGGGCGAGCATCGGCTCGTAGCACTGCATAATGGCCTTGTGGAAGGGCGCATGGCGCATATAGCGGCCGTTGACGAAGAAAAACTGAGGTGCGCCGCGGCGTTTGGCATAGCGCGGAAGGCCCACAAAGCCGCTCACGCGGACGATGCCGGTCTCCGTGCTCAGCGAAGCCAGCTGGCTGCCTAAATTCTTGCCGAAAAGTCCAGCGATACGCTCCTTGAGTCCCCCGCGCAACAGCTGGTGGAGCGTCACGTCGTTGTGGATCAGAGTAAACTCCACCGAAGTGTTCACAAGCGCCAGACGCTCGAACTCGCGAAGTATGTGGCTTAGCTCGACGCTGTCCTTCTTGAGGAACTTCCGCCGCGCCGGCATATGGAAAAAGATATTCTTAACGCTCAGATTGGTGCCCGGAGTGCACACGCAAGGCTCCTGACCCTCGAAGTGCGACTCGCTCACCAGAAGGCGCGTCCCTATATTGTCGCCCGCGCGCATAGTTCGCAAGTCGATCTGCGCCACCGCTGCCACACTCGGCAGAGCCTCGCCGCGGAAACCCATAGTGTGCAGAGAGTAGAGGTCGGCCGCTGAAGCTATCTTACTGGTGGCATGGCGTTCGAAAGCCATGCGGGCATCCGTCGGGCTCATACCGCAGCCATTGTCGATGACCTGAATAAGAGTGCGTCCGGCATCGCGAACCACTATCGTAATCTCGTCGGCACCGGCATCGACAGAGTTTTCCACCAACTCCTTGATCACCGACGCCGGGCGCTGAATAACCTCGCCGGCAGCTATCTGATTGGCAACCGAGTCGGGAAGAAGGCGTATAACATCGCTATTCATACCGCAAAAATAGCGAAAAAACTCCGTTCCGTCAAATCCGCTGACAGGCCGCGCAAAAAAAAACCAAGGCGACCGGCCCCATGCGGGGTCGGTCGCCTGTATCGTTATCCCTCAGCGGGACTTAGTCTCAATTATTCTGCGGGCAGTTCGGGCTTTTCGGCGGCTGCAGCCTCAACGGGGTTTTCAGTTGCGGCGGGAGCTGCTTTGCGGCGGCTGCGACGGGTGGTCTTAGCCTTGGCCTTGGCTGCTTCGTTGTCCTTGAGCATGGCTTCGTTGTAGTCCACCAGTTCGATGAAGCAGGTCTGAGCGTTGTCGCCCAGACGGTTGCCGGTTTTGAGAATGCGGGTGTAGCCGCCGGGACGGTTGGCTATTTTTTCTGCTACTTCCTGGAAGAGAATCTTGATGGCTTCCTTGTTCTGGAGGTAGGAGAAAACGAGACGACGGTTTGCCATGGTGTCCTCCTTGGCGCGGTTGATCAGGGGTTCGGCGTAGATGCGCAGAGCCTTGGCCTTAGCCAGGGTGGTGTTGATGCGCTTGTGCTTGATCAGCGAAACCGTCATGTTGGCCAGCAGGGAGCCGCGGTGGGCTTTTTTGCGGCCGAGGTGGTTGAATTTTTTATTGTGTCGCATCGCGAGTTATTCTTTATCGAGTTTGTATTTGGATATGTCCATGCCGAACGAGAGATTCAGGCTGGTGAGCAGGCTCTCCAGTTCGACGAGCGACTTTTTGCCGAAGTTGCGGAACTTGAGGAGGTCGGTTTTGTTGAAAACCACAAGTTCGGCAAGGGTTTCCACCTCTGCACTCTTGAGGCAGTTGAGGGCGCGAACGGAGAGCTGCATGTCCACGAGCTTGCTCTTGAGGAGCTGGCGCATGTGGAGCACCTCTTCGTCGAACTCTTCGCCGGGATCCGGCTCGGTTGCTTCCAGAGTAATCTTCTCATCGGAGAAGAGCATGAAATGGTGGATGAGAATCTTGGCGGCTTCCTTAACGGCATCCTTCGGAAGAATCGATCCGTTGGTGGTGATTTCGAGCGTAAGCTTGTCGTAGTCGGTCTTCTGGTCTACGCGGAAGTTCTCTACGGTGTACTTAACGTTCTTGATCGGGGTGTAGATCGAGTCGATGGCGATGGTGTCGATGTCGTCGGCCGGTGTGACGTTCTCCTCGGCGGGCACCCAGCTACGGCCCTTGTTGACGGTGAGCGTTATCACCATCGTTGCCTGGGGATCAAGGTGGCATATCACCAGTTCGGGGTTCATCACCTCAAAGCCCGTAAGAGCCTTGGCGATGTCGCCGGCGGTAAATTCTTCCTTGCCGGCAACGTTGATGGTCACTCTTTCGAACTCGCTGTCCTCAACTTTCTGCTTGAGGTCTACCTGCTTGAGGTTAAGAATGATGTTGGTGACATCTTCCTTGACCCCGGGCACGGAGTCGAACTCGCTGCGAACGCCCTCTATCTTGATAGACGAAATTGCGTAGCCTTCAAGCGACGAAAGCAGCACGCGGCGAAGAGCATTGCCCACGGTGATGCCATAGCCTGGTTCCAAGGGTTTGAATTCGAACTTGCCGTAGCGGGAGTTGGCCTCGACCATTACCACCGCCTCGGGCTTTTGGAATGCTAATATAGCCATGGATCTGGGTTTCTATTGTTTAAGCCTTGGAGTAGAGCTCGACGATCAGCTGCTCCTTGATGTTCTCGGGAATATCCTCGCGGGCGGGGAGGTGGAGGAACTTGCCGCTCTTGCTGGTTTCCTCCCACTCTATCCACGGATATTTGCTGTGGTTGAAACCGGCAAGATGGTCGGAGATGTTCTCCAGGCTCTTGCTGCGCTCGCGCACCCCTACGATGTCGCCGGGCTGCACGCTGTAGCTGGGGATGTTCACTACCTTGCCGTTGACGGTCACGTGCTTGTGCAGCACAATCTGACGGGCGGCGGCGCGGGTGGGAGCGATGCCCAGACGGTATACGATGTTGTCAAGACGGCTCTCCAGAAGCTGAAGAAGGATTTCGCCGGTGATACCCTTCATTGCGGAGGCTTTCTTGAACAGGTTGCGGAACTGACGTTCCAGCACACCATAGGTGTACTTGGCTTTCTGCTTTTCGCGAAGCTGAACGCCGTACTCGGAGGTTTTGCGGCGCTTGTTCTGTCCATGCTGTCCCGGGGGGAAGTTGCGACGGGCCAGAACTTTGTCTTCGCCGAAGATAGGTTCGCCGAATTTACGTGCGATTTTGGTCTTGGGACCGGTGTATCTTGCCATTGCTGTAGTTTAATCTTTTTTGGTAAGGGGGCGGCCCGGCGGGGTGGGTAGTCGGTTCAAGGCGCAGCCGCGACCATAGAGAGGTGATCGAAATTATGGTCTTTTTCGCCTTTTGCCAACCGGTCTTTAACCCCGCTGCTTCTTCGTCGGGAAGTCGCTGCGCGGACTTGGCGGTCCGCTGCCGTGGGTCCTTGCCTGTTTTATGTTCTTGAGATAGAGATACTAAAAGTGAAAGTAGAGGTGGGGCCGTGATTTTCTCCGCCTGGGAGAATCTGCGGCGCCAGTCCGATTAAACTCTTCTTCTCTTGGGAGGACGGCAGCCGTTGTGAGGCAGCGGAGTAACGTCGATAATCTCGGTTACGGCGATGCCGGCGCCATGAATGGTGCGGACGGCGCTTTCGCGACCGTTGCCCGGTCCCTTGAGGTAGGCTTTTACTTTGCGGAGTCCAAGGTCGTAGGCAACCTTGGCGCAGTCCTGGGCGGCCATCTGGGCGGCGTAGGGCGTGTTCTTCTTGGAACCGCGGAAACCCATCTTGCCGGCGCTGGACCAGGATATCACCTGGCCTTCGCTGTTGGCCAGGCAAACAATGATGTTGTTGAACGAAGAATGAACGTGAAGCTGGCCTTCTGCGCCAACCTTAACGTTGCGTTTCTTTGCTGCGACTGTTTTTTTTGCCATATGAGTGCGTTATTTAGTAGCTTTCTTCTTGTTGGCCACGGTTTTCTTACGGCCCTTGCGGGTGCGGGCGTTGTTCTTGGTGCTCTGACCGCGAACGGGCAGGCCGATGCGGTGACGGATGCCGCGGTAGCAGCCGATATCCATCAGACGCTTGATGTTGAGCTGGATTTCGCTGCGGAGGTCACCCTCTACCTTGTAGTCGCTGCCGATAACTTCGCGTACCTTTGCGGCCTGTTCGTCGCTCCAGTCCTTTACTTTGATGTTTACGTCGATGCCGGCTTTGTTGAGGATGCTCTTTGCAGCGCTACGGCCGATGCCGTAGATATAAGTCAAGGCGATTTCACCTCTTTTGTTCTGGGGGAGGTCAACTCCCACGATGCGTACTGCCATAGTATTTTATCCTTGACGCTGTTTGTACTTGGGATTCTTTTTGTTGATGACGTAGAGACGTCCTTTGCGGCGGACAATCTTGCTGTCCGGAGTGCGTTTTTTAACTGATGCTCGTACTTTCATATCTTTTAGTGTTGTAGTATCTTGGAAAGTTGGCCGGCTTTATTTGTAGCGGAAGGCGATGCGGCCCTTCGACAGGTCGTAGGGGCTCATCTCTACCCGGACCTTGTCGCCCGGAAGTATCTTGATATAGTGCATGCGCATCTTGCCCGAGATATGAGCCGTGATTTCATGGCCGTTCTCAAGCTCCACGCGAAACATCGCGTTGCTCAGTGCCTCCACTATAGTGCCGTCCTGTTCTATTGCTGACTGTTTTGCCATACGGGGTAAGTAGGTTGGGATTAAATGAATCTGTCGGTGATTGCCTCGTGGATATAGTCGAATGTGGTCATTATCTCTGTCCGGCCGCCTACCACGGCGAGCGTGTGCTCATAGTGAGCGCTGGGCTTGCGGTCGCGCGTGCGGCACGTCCAGCCGTCGCCTTCTATCACTATGTTGCGGCTGCCCATGTTGATCATAGGCTCGATGCAGAAGCACATCCCCTCGCTGATGCGCGGGCCGATGCCCCGGCGCCCGTAGTTGGGAACCTCAGGGTCTTCGTGCATCTTGCGGCCTATGCCGTGGCCGCACATCTCGCGAACAACGGAGTAACCGCGCTTCTCGCAGTAGGTCTGGATTGCGTTGGCCACATCGCCGATGCGGGCACCCGGAACGGCAGCTCCGATGCCCACGTAAAGCGACTCGCGGGTGGTGCGGCACAGCCGTAGCTTCTCCTCCGACACCTCGCCGACAGCGAAAGTATAGCAGGAGTCGCCCATAAAACCGTCCTTTTCAACCACGGTGTCGATGCCGACTATGTCGCCCTCGCGCAGCGCGTAGTCGCCCGGAAAGCCGTGGACCACCGTCTCGTTTACCTCAATGCAAAGCGTTCCCGGAAAACCGCCGTAACCAAGACAGGCAGGCTTGCCACCATTGTCCACGATGAACTCGCGGGCAATGGTGTCAAGTTTGCGTGTGGTAACGCCGGGCTGAATCCAGCGGGCCACCTCGCCAAGCGTCTGCGACACCAGGCGCGTTGCCGCCCTCATGGTTTCAATTTCTTCCGGTGTTTTGAGATATATCATTTAATTACCTTGCTTTATAAAGCTCAATAGTCAATAAGCCTGGCCGGTGGTGCGACCTTTGATCTTACCTTCCTTCATCAGGCCGTCGTAGTGGTGCATCATCAGATGGCTCTCAACCTGCTGGAGAGTGTCGAGCACAACGCCTACCATAATCAGAAGCGAAGTGCCGCCGAAGAACTGCGCAAAGTTCTGGTTGATGCCCAGGAAGCGTGCGCATGCAGGAAGTATTGCCACAACTGCCAGGAAAATCGAACCCGGCAGGGTGATGCGGCTCATAATGGCGTCCAGATACTCAGCCGTCTTCTTACCGGGCTTGACGCCGGGAATGAAGCCGTTGTTGCGCTTCATGTCTTCCGCCATCTGGGTGGGACGCACCGTGATGGCCGTGTAGAAGTAGGTGAAGGCCACGATGAGTATGAAGAAGGTCAGGTTGTACCAGAAGCCGTTGATGTCCATGAAAGCGTTCACGAAAGCATTGTTGCCTCCGCGGAAGCCTGCCAGAGTCACCGGTATGAACATGATGGCCTGGGCAAAGATGATGGGCATAACGCCGGCGGCGTTAACCTTCAGAGGAATATACTGGCGGGCGCCGCCGTACTGGCGGTTGCCGACAATACGCTTGGCGTACTGCACGGGCACCTTGCGGGTTCCCTGCACCAGAAGCACCGCTCCCACCGTAACGGCGAAGAGAAGCACGATTTCCACCAGGAACATCACCAGACCGCCCTGGCTCGACGAATCGGAGGGCAGACGGGTGGTGAACTCAAAATAGAGTGCCTGGGGAAGGCGGGCGATGATACCCACCAGAATGATGAAGGAAATACCGTTGCCGATGCCGCGGTCGGTGATGCGCTCACCTAGCCACATGATGAACATGGAGCCGGCCGTCAGGATAATGGTGAGGTACACCGTCGTCCAGAAGCCCATCTGGATGATGCTGCCGGCACTCTGGGTCTGAACCTGAAGGTTGATCAGATATGCGGGGGCCTGCATGAACAGAATCAGCACCGTCAGATAGCGAGTGTACTGATTGAGCTTCTGGCGTCCGCTTTCACCCTCCCTCTGGAGTTTCTGGAAGGAGGGGAGAATCATTCCGCAGAGCTGGATTACGATAGATGCGGTGATGTAAGGCATGATGCCAAGCGCAAAAATCGAAGCCTGCGAGAAGGCGCTGCCGGAGAACATGTCCAGAAGCTGCATCAGGCCGCTCTTGTTGGTGAAGTTCTGAAGGGCGTCGATGGCGTCCGGCGATATGCCGGGCAGAACAACGTAGCAGCCCAGTCGGTAGATGAATACCAACAGAACGGTGATCAACAGGCGTTGACGAAGTTCCTGGATTGTCCAGATGTTTTTGAGGGTCTGTATAAATCTCATGATTAAACGGTTTGTGCGGAACCGCCGGCAGCCTCGATGGCTGCTTTGGCTGCCGCGGAGAAGGCGTTGGCTTCAACGGCGATAGCCTTGGCTATGGCGCCGCCGGCGAGAATCTTGGCAAGCTGGCCGCGGCGCAGGTAGCCGGCGTCGCGAAGTTCCTGCAGTCCTACCTTCTCGAGGTTGTTGGCCTCGGCAAGGCCGGCTACAAGAGCCAGGTTGATTGCCTTGTATTCCACACGGTTGATGTTTTTGAAGCCGAATTTGGGCAGACGGCGCTGAAGAGGCATCTGACCGCCTTCAAAACCTATCTTGCGGCTATAGCCGGAACGCGACTTGGCGCCCTTGTGACCGCGGGTCGATGTGCCGCCCTTGCCGGAGCCGGGACCGCGGCCAATGCGGGTCTTACGCTTCACCGAACCGGGTGCGGGCTGTATATTACTGAGATCCATTGCTGTGTATGTTTTAAGCGTTGGTCACCTTTACCAGGTGGTGTACTTTGTTTACCATGCCCATCACCGAAGGAGTGTCTTCTTTCTCGACGGTGTGGTTCATTTTCTTGAGGCCGAGTGCATCCAGAGTGCGCTTCTGCACTGCCGGGCAGTTGATGCGGCTCTTTGTCTGTGTGATCTTTATCTTTGCCATGGTGATTTAGCCTTTAAAGACTTGTTCTACGGAAATACCGCGGTTCTGGGCTACGATGGCCGGAGAGCGCATCTCGTCCAGGGCGGCGATGGTGGCCTTCACCAGGTTGTGGGGGTTCGACGAACCCTTGCTCTTTGCAAGCACGTCGGTGATACCCACACTCTCCAGAACGGCACGCATAGCGCCACCGGCCTTTACGCCGGTACCGTGGCTGGCCGGCTTGAGGATGATGCGGGAGCCGCCGAACTTGGCAACCTGCTCGTGAGGTATAGTGCCTTTGTGCACCGGTACACGGATGAGGTTCTTCTTGGCTGCCTCCACGCCCTTGGCGATGGCGGCCTGAACTTCATTGGCCTTGCCCAGGCCCCAGCCCACGATGCCGTCCTCGTTACCTACAACGACGATGGCGGCGAAAGTGAATGTACGGCCACCCTTGGTGACTTTGGTCACGCGGTTGATGGCAACCAGACGGTCCTTAAGTTCGAGATCGCCGGCGGATTTTACGCGATTGTTTCTTTTTGCCATAGTTGATGTCAGAATTTGAGGCCGGCGCCGCGTGCGGCGTCTGCGAGGGATTTAACACGGCCGTGGAAGAGGTAACCGTTGCGGTCGAATACCACTTCGGTGATGCCTGCCTCCAGCGCCTTGGCGGCGATGGCGGCGCCTACGGCGGCTGCTATTTCGGTTTTGGTTGCTTTCTGCTCCATGCCGCGCGAAGAGGCTGCCGCAAGGGTGCGGCCGGCCAGGTCGTCAACAAGCTGAACGTAAATCTGCTTGTTCGAACGGAATACGGTCATACGGGGACGCTGGGCGGTGCCGGAAATTCTGCCGCGGATGCGGGTTTTGATTTTGTTGCGTCTTGCGATTTTTGAAATCATAGTTCTCAGCGGTTAATATTATTTGGCACCGGCCTTCTTGCCGGACTTGCGGCGGATAATCTCGCCCACGAACTTGATACCTTTGCCCTTGTACGGTTCGGGCTTGCGCAGGCTGCGGATCTTTGCGCATACCTGGCCCAGAAGCTGCTTGTCGCGGCTCTCCAGGATGATGAGCGGGTTCTTGTTGCGCTCACTCTTGGCTTCTACAGAGACCTCTGCGGGAAGCTTGATGAATATGGCGTGGGAGTAACCCAGCGACAGCTCCAGAACGTTGTTGGCCGCAGTGGCGCGGTAACCTACGCCGACCAGCTCCATCTCTTTGCGGTACTTCTTATGCACACCCTCTACCATGTTGTGGATCAGAGCGCGGAAGAGGCCGTGCTGGGAGCGGTGCTCGATGTCGTCGCTCGGACGGGTAATGTGTACGTGGCCGTCCTCGACGGTTACGGTCAGGTCGGGGTGTACGGTCTGGGTAAGTTCGCCGTGGGGACCCTTGACGGTTACGGTATTGGTTTTGCTGTCAACCGAAACCGTTACGCCTGCGGGAATTGCAATAGGTGCTTTACCAATTCTACTCATAGTGGTATTGTGGTTTACGGTTGATTAGTATATGTAGCACAGTACTTCGCCACCGATCTTGAGGTCGGAAGCTTTCTTGTTTGTCATCACGCCGCGGCTGGTGCTCAGGATGGCGATACCCAGTCCGTTGAGAACGCGGGGCATGTCCTTGTAGCCGGTGTACTGGCGCAGGCCCGGACGCGACACTCGCTTGAGGCCCTTGATGGCGTTAACTCGGTCGACAGGGTCGTACTTGAGGGCAATCTTGATGGTGCCCTGGGGATTCTCACCCTCGATGAACTTGTAGTTCAGGATATATCCCTGCTCGAAGAGAATCTTGGTGATTTCCTTTTTCAAGTTTGAGGCGGGGACTTCCACCACGCGGTGGTTAGCCTTGATAGCGTTCCTCAATCTTGTGAGATAATCTGCTATAGGATCGGTCATTTTGTTTTTATATTAAATTGATTGAGCTTGGGCTCAACAATATTTAACACTCTCTTTTGTGGACTGTGCCCGATTACCGCCTTTGTGGGGATCGGACTCAGACCGTTGGGAGTTTGGCCAAGCTTGCCGGGGAGAGCGGTTTACCAGCTTGCTTTCTTAACGCCGGGGATCAGACCTGCCGATGCCATCTCGCGGAACTGAATACGGGAGATGCCGAACTGGCGCATGAAGCCTTTGGGACGGCCTGTGATGCTGCAGCGGTTGTGCAGACGGATGCGGTTGGCGTTCTTGGGCAGTTTCTGGAGTTGCTGTGCGGCCTCGTAGGCGGCCTGACGGTTTTCCTCGTCAACGCCGGAGTTTACGATTTTCTTGAGGGCGGCGCGGCGCTCAGCGTATTTGGCGGTGAGACGCGCGCGCTTTACCTCGCGGGCTTTCATTGATTCTTTAGCCATATGCGGATTTTACTGTTTTTTGGCGTTCTTGAAGGGGAGACCAAACTGCTTGAGCAGTGCGTAGCCTTCCTCGTCGGTCTCGGCACTGGTAACGAAGGTGATGTTCATACCCATCATCTTGTTGATGTTGTCGATGTTGATCTCGGGGAAGATAATCTGCTCGGTGATGCCGAGGGTGTAGTTGCCGCGACCGTCGAGCTTGCCTTCGATACCCTTGAAGTCGCGGATACGGGGCAGAGCCACGCGGATCAGACGCTCGAGGAACTCGTACATGCGCTCGCGACGCAGAGTCACGCGCACGCCCACGGGCATTTTCTTGCGGAGTTTGAAGTTGGAGATGTCCTTGCGGCTCAGAGTGGCCACAGCCTTCTGACCGGTGATGGCGGTGAGCTCGTTGATGGCCGTCTCAATCAGCTTCTTGTCCTGAGTGGCTGCTCCGATACCCTGGTTGATGACAATCTTCTCCAGGCGGGGCACCTGCATCACGGTGGAGTAGTTGAATTCCTTCTCCAGTGCGGGAACGATGCGTTCCTTATAGTCTTTTTGCAGTGTTGCGCTCATTATTTGATTTCCTGATTGGATTTTTTGGATATGCGTACAGCCTTACCGTTCTCACGCTTGATGGCGATGCGGGTGGGCTTGCCCGTCTTGGGGTCTGCAAGGTTGATGTTGGAGATGTGGATGGGAGCCTCCTTCTTGATGAGACCGCCCTGGGGGTGCTGAGCGGTAGGCTTGGTTGCCTTGGTCACCATGTTGATTCCCTCAACGATGGCGCGGCTCTTAGCGGCGTCGACGCTGAGGACGCGGCCGCTTTTGCCGCGATCCTCACCGGCGAGAACCACCACAGTGTCACCCTTCTTGATGTGCATTTTGCTCATAATGGTTGGTGTTGCGTGTGTGTTTTATTTTCAGAGCACCTCCGGGGCCAGAGATACAATCTTCATGTTCTTGGCGCGCAGTTCGCGGGCCACCGGACCGAAGATGCGGGTACCACGGAGTTCGCCGTCGTTCTTAAGAAGAACGCAGGCGTTGTCGTCGAAACGGATATAGCTGCCGTCGGGGCGACGCACCTCTTTCTTGGTGCGTACCACCATGGCGCGCGAAACAGTGCCTTTCTTGACATCGCTGCCGGGAATGGCGTTCTTTACCGTCACCACAATAATGTCGCCTACAGAGGCGTAGCGGCGACCGGTGCCACCAAGCACGTGGATGCAGAGCACTTCCTTTGCGCCGCTGTTGTCGGCCACGGTAAGGCGAGATTCAGTCTGTATCATTGTTATTTAACTTTTTCTACGATTTCTACTAATCTCCAGTGCTTTGTCTTGCTCAGCGGACGGGTTTCCATCAGACGGACAGTGTCGCCGACGCTGCACTCGTTCTTTTCGTCGTGAGCGTGGTACTTCTTGGTCTTGCTCACGAACTTGCCGTATATGGGGTGCTTCTCCTTGTACTTTACGGTGACGGTGATTGTCTTGTCGCCCTTGTTGCTGGAGACCACGCCGATGCGCTCTTTGCGCAGGTTACGTTTTTCTTCCATGTTGCTTAGAGGTTGTTGAGTTCGCGGCGGCGGAGCTCGGTTTTTACTCGGGCTATAGCGCGGCGGTCTGCCGTGATTTTTGCGGGATTGTCCAGAGGAGTCACTGCGTGGTTCATACGCTCCTGGAGATATTCCTTCTCCATCTGAGCAAGACGCTCACGCAGGTCGGCCGTGGCCATTTCGCGGATTTCTTCTTTCTTCATAGCTTAATTACACGTTTTGCGTGGGGTCATAATCGCGGCGCACCACGAACTTTGTAACTACAGGCAGCTTCTGGGCTGCCAGGCGGAGGGCTTCCTTGGCTATGTCGTAGCTTACGCCTTCCACTTCGATGATGATGCGTCCCGGAGTTACGGGAGCAACAAATCCTTCGGGAGAACCTTTACCTTTACCCATGCGGACTTCGGCAGGTTTCTTGGTGATGGGCTTGTCCGGGAAGATGCGGATCCAAATCTGGCCCTGACGCTGCATATAGCGCGTAACGGCCACACGGGCTGCCTCAATCTGGCGGCCGGTAATCCACTTCGACTCGAGAGTCTTGATTCCGAAGCTTCCGAAGGCCAGGCTGTTGCCGCGCTGGGCTATGCCTTTCATGCGGCCTTTTTGGGCGCGGCGGAATTTTGTTTTCTTAGGCTGTAACATTTTCGGTTAGCTTTGGGGGGTTCAACGGTTGTTCTTTGCCGGACGGAAGCCGCCACGACGGCCGGCGGGCTTGGCGGCGCCGCGACCTTCTTTCTGAGAATTGGTGAACTGGGGAGCCAGGTCCTTCTTGCCGTAAACTTCGCCACGGCAAATCCAAACCTTCACGCCGATGACACCTACCTTGGTGTGGGCCTCGACCAGAGCATAGTCGATGTCGGCACGAAGGGTGTGCAGGGGCGTACGGCCTTCCTTGAACATCTCCGAGCGAGCCATTTCGGCACCGTTCAGACGACCGGCAACCTGAATCTTGACGCCCTCGGCACCTGCGCGCATTGTAGCGCCCACGGCCATCTTGACTGCGCGGCGGTATGCCACCTTGCCCTCAATCTGACGGGCAATCTGGCTGGCCACAATCTGAGCGTCCAGCTCGGGGCGTTTTACCTCGTAGATGTTGATCTGAACGTCCTTGTCGGTTATCTTCTTGAGTTCTTCCTTGAGTTTCTCAACTTCCTGGCCACCCTTGCCGATGATCAGACCCGGGCGCGAGGTGCACACGGTGATGGTGATCAGCTTCAGAGTGCGCTCAATTACGATGCGTGATACGCTGCACTTGGCAAGACGTACGTTGAGATATTCGCGGAGTTTGTAGTCCTCCAGGAGGTTATCGGGGTATTTGCCTTTTTCGGACCAGTTGGAGTCCCAGCCGCGAATTATACCCAGGCGGTTGCTGATAGGATTTACTTTCTGTCCCATATTGTTATTCGCGGTTATCGTTCTTGGAGTCGATGGTGTCGACAATTACGGTTACGTGGTTTGCGCGCTTGCGGATACGGTATCCACGACCCTGGGGGGCGGGACGGAGGCGTTTGAGCATCGGGGCGCAGTTTACCATGATGGTGGAGATGTAGAGCTCGCCGTCTTCGGCTTTACGCTCGTTTTTCTGCTCCCAGTTTGCCACTGCGCTTTCCACAAGTTTGCGCAGACGTGCGGCAGCCTCCTTGTTGGAGAACTTGAGGATGCCCAGAGCGCGGGACACTTCCTGACCGCGGACCATGTCCGCAACCAGGCGCATCTTGCGGGGGGAGGTGGGTATGTTCAGAAGCTTTGCGAAAGCAACGGTCTTCTGGGCCTCCTTGCGCTTGTTGGCTGATAGTCTTTTTCTTTCACCCATTGTATTGTGTTCGTCTTTTTATCTGTTTGTTGATTTGCGGACGCCTTATTTCTTCTTGTTGCCGGCGTGGCCGCGGAAGGTTCGCGTGGGGGCGAATTCACCCAGTTTGTGGCCTACCATATTCTCGGTCACATAAACGGGAATGAACTTGTTGCCATTGTGCACCGCAAAGGTGTGTCCCACGAATTCGGGGGCGATCATGGATGCGCGGCTCCAGGTCTTGATGACGTTCTTTTTGCCGGAGGCTTCCATGTCGGCCACTTTCTTCTCAAGCTTGATGCTGATGAAGGGACCTTTTTTAAGGGAACGGCTCATATATGCTTGTTTATCAGATTACTTCTTCTTTCTTCTCTCGATGATGTACTTGCTGGAGTGCTTCTTGGGCGCACGAGTCTTCAGACCCTTGCTGTACAGACCCTTGCGGGAGCGCGGATGACCACCGGAAGCACGGCCCTCACCACCACCCATGGGGTGATCGACAGGGTTCATGACAACACCACGGTTGCGGGGGCGACGACCCAGCCAACGGCTGCGACCTGCCTTGCCGCTCTGTTCGAGGGAGTGTTCGCTGTTGCCGACGGTACCGATGGTGGCGCGGCATTCTGCCAGCACCTTGCGGGTTTCGCCGGAAGGTAATTTGATAATAGCATAGTTGCCCTCGCGGGAAACGAGCTGGGCGAAAGTGCCGGCGCTGCGTGCCATGAAGGCACCCTGGCCGGGACGAAGTTCTATGCAGTGGATAACGGTACCAACGGGAATTTTGCTCAGAGGCAGGGTGTTGCCTACTTCAGGAGCCGCTTCAGGGCCGCTCAGCAGAACGGCACCCACCTGAAGACCGTTGGGTGCGATGATGTAGGTCTTTACGCCGTCGGCGTAAGTCAGCAGAGCGATGCGGGCCGAACGGTTGGGATCGTACTCGATCGTCTTTACTGTTGCGGGAATGCCGTCGCGATTTCTCTTAAAGTCTATGATGCGCAGTTTGCGCTTGTGGCCACCACCAAGGTATCGAGTGGTGAGGCGACCCTGGTTGTTGCGGCCACCAGAGGCGCGTTTGCCGACGGTAAGAGATTTTTCCGGTGTGGTAGCAGTGATTGTACCCTTGAACACACCGATGATTTTGTGACGCTGCCCAGGAGTTGTGGGCTTGAATTTTCTTACTGCCATTATTTTATCAGATGTTGCTGAAGAATTCTATGGTCTGGCCGTCGGCAACGGTAACGTATGCCTTCTTCCATTTGGCGGTTTTGCCTTTGAGGAGACCGCTCTTTGTCCAGCGGCTCTTGTTTTTGCCGCGCATCACTGCGGTGTTGACGCTAGTGACCTTCACACCGTACAGATCCTGCACCAGAGCTTTGATCTGGAACTTGTCAGCCTCCGGAGACACGCGGAAGGTATAGCAATTGCGCTTTTCGGAAAGCTTGGTCGCTCTTTCGGTGATGATTGGTTTGATAGATATTTCCATTTATCCGGAGATTTAGAAGTTGTTGATGATCTCGAGGCTCTTCTCGGCCAGTACGAGAGCGTTGTTGTTGAGCACGGAGTACGCGTTGAGGTCCGAAGCCAGGGCAAGCTTGGCATCGGGCACGTTTCGCATCGACAAATATACGTTATTGTTTGCTTCTGCCAAAACCAGAAGGACCTTTTTGCCGTCTACTTTAAGATTTTTAGCAAAATTTACGTATTCTTTAGTTTTCGGAGCTGCGAAATCCACGTTTTCCACCACGATGATCTGACCGGCCTCGGCCTTGATGGACAGAGCGGAGCGGCGGGCGAGCTGCTTGAGTTTGCGGTTGAGCTTGAAGCGGTAGTCGCGGGGACGGGGACCGAAAACACGGCCGCCGCCAACGAGAACGGGCGAGTTGATGTCGCCGATACGGCTGCCGCCGCCGCCTTTCTGCTTGTGGAGTTTGCGGGTGGAACCGCTTACTTCGGAGCGTTCCTTGCTCTTGTGGGTTCCCTGACGCTGGTTGGCAAGGTACTGCTTAACGTCGAGGTAAAGGGCGTGCTCACTGGGGACGATTGCGAATACCTCGTCGTTGAGGGTAACGCGACGGCCAGTGTCCTGGCCCTGCTGGTTGTATACTGCGAGTTCCATTATTACTTCTCGATTAAGACGATTGAACCTTTGGCACCGGGTATGGAGCCTTTGATCATGAGGAGGTTGTGTTCAGGTATTACCTTGATGACCTGGAGGTTCTGAACGGTAACGCGCTCGTTGCCCATCTGGCCGGCCATGCGCATTCCCTTGAACACTTTAGCGGGGTAGGAGCAGGCGCCCACCGAACCGGGGGCACGCAGACGGTTGTGCTGGCCGTGAGTGCTCTGACCAACGCCACCGAAACCATGACGCTTTACAACGCCCTGGTAGCCTTTACCCTTGCTGGTACCGATCACATCGACGAAGTCGCTTTCGGCGAACAGGTCGACACCGATGGTGTCGCCGGGAGCGTAGCTGTCGGCAAACCCTTTGAACTCGGCCAAGTGGCGCTTGGGGGTCACACCGGCTGCTTTGAAGTGACCGAGTTCCGGCTTGGTGAGATGCTTTTCTTTCTCATCCTCGAAACCGATCTGGATAGCTTCATAGCCGTCCTTCTCAGCAGTTTTAACCTGGGTGACAACACAAGGACCTACTTCGATAACAGTGCACGGCACGTTGCGGCCGTCGGCACTGAAAACGGATGTCATTCCGATTTTCTTTCCAATTAATCCTGGCATTTCTTTGGTTGTTTGTTATGTTGTTTATTAAGAAGTGCTTAGCACTTGATTTCTACTTCCACACCGCTGGGAAGTTCCAGTTTCATCAGCGCGTCCACGATTTTGGGAGTTGCGTTGTAGATGTCGATCAGGCGCTTGTAGCAGCTGAGCTGGAACTGTTCGCGACTTTTCTTGTTTACGAAAGTCGAGCGGTTCACTGTGAAGATGCGCTTGTGGGTAGGCAGGGGGATGGGACCGCTGATGACCGCACCGATGCTCTTCACGGTCTTTACGATCTTCTCGGCGCTTTTGTCAACGAGGTTGTGGTCGTAAGACTTCAGTTTGATTCGGATTATGGGGTTCATATCGTGTTTTTGTTATTTTTTACTTGAGCAGGTCTACGCGGCCCTGGCATTCGGTGAGTACTTCCTTGGCGATGGAGTTGGAAACCTCGGCATAGTGCGAGAAGCTCATCGTGGATGTTGCGCGGCCGGAAGTGATAGTGCGCAGTGCGGTTACGTAGCCGAACATTTCGGCAAGCGGAGCCTTGGCCTTTACGACGCGTGCACCCGAGCGAGAGCTTTCCATGCCCTCTACCTGGCCGCGGCGCTTGTTGAGGTCGGAGATAACGTCGCCCATGGATTCCTCCGGGGTAACGACCTCAATCTTCATGATAGGCTCCAGAAGCACGGGGCCGGCCTTTTCGCAGGCTTTCTTGAAGGCCTGGATAGCGCAGAGCTCGAACGAAAGCTGGTCGGAGTCGACCGGATGGAACGAACCGTCGATCACGGTCACCTTGAGCTGGTCTACGGGGTAGCCGGCAAGTACGCCGTTCTTCATAGCGTTGGTGAAGCCCTTCTGGATGGCGGGGATGAATTCCTTGGGAATATTGCCACCCTTAACCTCGTCTACGAACTCGAGGCTGCCCTCGAAGCCTTCGTCGACGGGTTCGACGCGAACGATGATGTCGGCGAACTTACCGCGACCACCGGTCTGCTTCTTGAATACCTCACGCAGCTCGCAGGAACGGGTGATGGCTTCCTTGTAGGTAACCTGCGGACGACCCTGGTTGCACTCTACCTTGAACTCGCGACGCAGACGGTCGATGATGATGTCCAGGTGAAGCTCGCCCATACCGGAGATTACGGTCTGACCGGTCTCCTCGTTGGTCTGTACGCGGAAGGTGGGGTCCTCCTCAGCAAGCTTCTGCAGGCCAACGCCGAGTTTGTCGAGGTCCTTCTGAGTCTTGGGCTCCACGGCGATACCGATAACGGGTTCGGGGAAGTCCATAGCCTCCAGCACGATGGGAGCATCCTCAGCGCACAGGGTGTCGCCGGTGCGGATATCCTTGAAGCCTACGCCTGCGCCGATATCGCCGCAGCCAATCTGCTCCTTGGCGTTCTGCTTGTTGGAGTGCATCTGGAAGAGGCGGGAGATACGCTCTTTCTTGCCCGAACGGCTGTTGAGAACGTAGGAGCCGGCGTTTACATCGCCGGAGTAAACGCGGAAGAAGCACAGACGGCCTACGTAGGGGTCGGTGGCAATCTTGAATGCCAGCGCGCACATAGGAGCGTCGGAGCTGGGTTCGCGCGAGATAACCTCGTCGGGATTGTCGATGGCGTGACCCTCTACGGCGCCGGCGTCAACCGGGCTGGGCAGATAGGCGCACACAGCGTCGAGCAGGCACTGAACACCCTTGTTCTTGAAGGACGAGCCGCAAATCATCGGCACCAGATCCATCGAAAGGGTGGCCTTGCGCAGAGCGCGCTTGATTTCGTCGACGGTGATGGTGGAGGGATCGTCGAAGTACTTGGCCATCAGGTCGTCGTCGTACTCGGCAATCTTCTCGAGCATCTTGTCGCGCCAGGACTCTGCCTCTTCCTGCAGGGAAGCGGGAACGTCTTCAACGGAGTAGTCGGCGCCCATGGTCTCGTCATGCCAGAAGATAGCCTTCATGGTGATGAGGTCCACAACGCCCTTGAAGGTCTCCTCGGCGCCGATAGGAATCTGGATGGGGCAGGGGTTTGCGCCCAGCACATCCTGGAGCTGGCGCACTACCTCGAAGAAGTTGGCGCCGGAGCGGTCCATTTTATTAACGTAGCCGATACGGGGAACGTTGTACTTGTCGGCCTGGCGCCAAACAGTCTCAGACTGGGGCTCCACACCGCCAACAGCGCAGAAAGCGGCTACGGCACCGTCGAGCACGCGAAGCGAACGTTCCACCTCAACGGTGAAGTCCACGTGTCCGGGGGTGTCAATAAGGTTGATTTTGAATTTCTCGTCGTTGTACTTCCAGAAAGTGGTGGTAGCGGCCGAGGTGATAGTGATACCACGCTCCTGCTCCTGCTCCATCCAGTCCATGGTAGCGGCGCCGTCGTGCACCTCGCCGATTTTGTGGGTCAGGCCGGTGTAGAAGAGAATACGCTCGCTGGTAGTGGTTTTGCCGGCATCGATGTGGGCCATGATGCCGATGTTTCTGGTAAACTTGAGTTGTTCGTCGGATTTTGCCATTTTGAGTGTCTTAAGAGATATTCAACGAAAAACGGCTTAGAAGCGGAAGTGGGCGAAGGCGCGGTTGGCCTCGGCCATCTTGTGCATGTCTTCCTTGCGCTTGAACGCACCGCCCTGGAGGTTGAAAGCGTCGACGATTTCAGCGGCGAGCTTGTCAGCCATGGTCTTGCCGCCGCGGCGACGTGCGTAGAGGATAAGGTTTTTCATTGATATTGACTCTTTGCGGTCCGCGCGGATTTCGGTGGGGACCTGGAAGGTGGCACCACCCACACGGCGGGACTTCACCTCCACGGTAGGAGTAACGTTCTCCAGCGCCTTCTTCCAGATATCCAGAGCGCTGAGCTCTTCGTTGGGAAGTTTGGACTTCACAGTCTCCAGGGCGTTGTAGAAGATGGTGAATGCGGTGTTCTTCTTGCCATCGTACATCAGATGGTTTACGAACTTGGTAACGCGGACATCACCGAAGACGGGATCCGGAAGGATCACTCTTTTTTTAGGCTTTGCCTTTCTCATTGGTTGGGCTTGTTGTGTTTTTGATTGCTTGGTTGCTTTGGCGCGGTAAGGCCCGTGGGCCTTCTTTTCTTCAGCCGGCCCTCCGGCCTGCTTACTCAACCTGAAACTTCTGCTGCAAGAAATGCAAAAACGGTTAAAACAATTTGTTTATTCCGGGTGCTTTAAGACTGCTTCACTGCAGTGGGCCGGACCATGCGGTCCGCCGTGCTGCAATTACTTCTTGGCTGCACCGGCCTTGGGACGCTTGGCGCCGTATTTGCTGCGACGCTGGGTGCGGTCCTTCACACCTGCGGTATCGAGTGTGCCGCGAACAATGTGGTAGCGTACACCGGGAAGGTCCTTCACACGACCGCCGCGCACCAGCACGATGCTGTGCTCCTGCAGGTTGTGGCCTTCGCCGGGGATATAGGAGTTAACCTCCTTACCGTTGGTGAGGCGCACGCGAGCAACCTTGCGCATTGCCGAGTTAGGTTTCTTCGGGGTGGTGGTGTACACACGCACACATACGCCGCGACGCTGGGGGCACGAGTCAAGGGCAGGGCTCTTGCTCTTGTCTTCCAGGGCCACGCGACCCTTACGTACTAATTGCTGAATAGTAGGCATCTTAGTCTTTTTGGTTTATTACTATTGTATCTTTTCTGTTCGTTTATATTCTTTTTTTGGCGCCGAAGGGGTATTTTCATCACACCCATATACACTCAAAACAACCGCCCACTGCTTTCATACTCAATGAGTTGGCAGCGGAACGGCGCTCGAGCGCTCTCTTCAACGCCGCAAAGTTAGCAATTAATTTTCTAATACACAAATCTTTTGCAAAATATTTTTTACCATCGGCCGGCCGCAACTTCGACGTAGGTTCAACTGGCAAGTGCAAAATTAGCGATTTGTTTGAAGAACTCGTCTTTCGGAGTGGAAAAACCGAGT
>ENA-ORLW01000201-ORLW01000201.1-human-gut-metagenome-genome-assembly--contig:-NODE-201-length-90763-cov-9.712216_pt1 | contig 90763 bp, 94 predicted proteins | sample MGYA00243017_ERZ508829 | MGnify/ENA primary metagenome ERZ508829 (study PRJEB26277, sample SAMN04329776) | human gut metagenome | biome: human-associated habitat | host: Homo sapiens | place: USA...
TGAAACTTTATTCCCCATTTTGCTGCATCTAGGTATGCTGAGCCTTTTATATTTAGTGTGGTACTTAGTGCTGCAAACGCAACTGTTAATCCTAGTACTGCTACTATAACGGCACTTAGACTTAATATTTTTATTCTTCTTTGTTTTTCCATTTCTTACTCCTTTTACTTCTATTATCTATTTACATTATAATATTATTATTTATTTTTTCATACTTTTTTATTACTTCTTTTACATTTGTTTTACAAAAAACAAGTCCGTGTTTGTAGACTTGTTATTTAAGTAAGAAATCAATTAATACTGGGCCTAATATAATAAGCAATATAAGCGGTATAAAAAATAGTACCGAAAAAATACTTATCTTATTTGGGATTTTATTAATTTGAGACTTTATATCCATTATTTGTTTATCTTTTAGAAAATCCAACTGGTTATACATAGTTTCTATTATACTATTACCAAAGAGATTAGATTGTTCCATGTTTAAAATAATGTTATTAATCGTTAAGCTAGGTATTCGTGCGCTCATAACTGATAAACTTTCTGTTAATGATTTACCAAAGTTAACTTGTTTTATAGTTTCTTTAAATTCACTAGATATTTCAGAGTCTATGTACTTGCAAGCCATTTTAATTGCATTTTCCAAGTTTCTACCAGACTCTAGTGCAAGAGTTAATACTTCAAAATAATAATATGCTTCATTATCTAATTTTCTCTCTCTTTTTTTAAGAGGTTTATCTATCATAAAGTATCCTACTAATATATACCATAAAACGGTTGCAACTGGTGCGATTAATGCTCCAAAATCAGCAAATATAAATAATACTACGAAAACTATCATTGATGTAAATAGTCTAAAATTCATAAAATATTCAGTAGTAAATTTTTTAGACACTCCAAACTGATTTATTTTTGCATCTATTTTTTTTATGTCTTTTTCTCTATAAATGCGGTTTATAAATGATTTTTTATTTTTCATTAGTTAAACCTCACTTTCATTATCTTATTTACTATATAAGCATATAATCCGTATATTAAAACTATTAAAAATAATAATATGTTTCCTAAATTAGTATTAAATAGTGACATAAAATAGCTTGGGTTTAATATTGTTATTATTCCAACAAATATAAAAGGCATTATAAGAAGAATCTTACTAATCATATTAGCACTTGATGTTAGTGACTTCATCTCTTGTCTTAGTTTTCTTTTGCTAAATAACATCTTTTCTATTGATGAAAATACCTTTATTATGTTACCACCTGTTTTATTTAAAATACTAAGTGACGATGTTATGTAACTTACTTCTTCTGATTCAACACGTTTTGAAAAACGTTCAAAAACAACATCTAAAGAAAGCCCATAACTTATTTCTAAGTGCATCTTTTTAAATTCCTGAGCAATAGGTCCTTTAAGTTCTTTTGATACTATTTCAATTGCTTGCATCGTACTTCTTCCAGATCTAAACGCATTATTCATAATTATAATTGCGTTTAACAAGTCTTGTTCAATTTGTTTTTTCTTTATGTAATCATAAAACTTAAAGTATATATCTATTAAGAAAAATCCAAGTAAGGCAGATACCATAATATCCAAGATGCTAGGAAATGTGCCCTCAATTATTCTTGCAAATGTTATTATTAAAATAAATGCTATACAAATGTAGAACTTATTACTTACATAATCCATTGCGCATACATCTTTATCATTCTCATACGTTATGTACTTGTTAAACTTAAGTGAATATTTCTTTAGGAATACTGATTTTTTAAGTACTTTAGTTAGTTTTGCAACCATCTTTTTATATTCGTTTGCTAAAAGGTCAAAAAATGAAATAGAATCATCTTTAATTGATGAAATACTATATTTAGCTATTCTTTTTTCCAATTTTAAACTATTATTATAAATAATAAGATAAAATATTACTATTGCAAGTAAAATCATTACTACTGTTTGAACAATAAATATATTCATTTTTATTCACCTTCTTTACTAAAATTAAATATATCGTCTAAATCGTTAATTCCTCTACTCTTTATCTTATTATAAACTGTTGGAACACGCTTTTTAAGATCAAATGCTCCGTCTACTTCACCATTTTCTGTAAGACCAGTTTGTTTAAAATTAAATATCTCTTTTAATACAATCATATCATCTTTAAAGCCGTCTACTTCACAAATTGAAGTTACTTTTCTTCTTCCATCTGATAATCTTGATACGTTAACTACTATATCAATTGCGTTTTCTATGTATTCACGAATTGCCTTAATAGGTATTTCCATACCTGCCATTAAAACCATTGTTTCTAACCTGTTTAGTGCCTCAAGTGGACTATTAGCATGCATTGTAGTAAGTGAGCCATCATGTCCTGTATTCATCGCCTGAAGCATATCAAAAGCTTCTTTACCACGAACTTCACCAACTATTATTCTGTCAGGCCTCATACGTAGTGAATTAATTACTAAATCACGGATGGTAACTTCTCCAGTTCCTTCATAGTTAACTAATCTTGTCTCAAGGCTTATTACGTGTGATTGGTTAAGTTTTAACTCTGCCGCATCTTCTATTGTTATAATACGTTCATGATCTCCGATAAAAGATGATAACGCATTTAATAGTGTTGTTTTACCCGCTCCAGTACCACCACATATTATGATGTTTAGTTTTGCTTTTACAGCTGCATCTAAAAATCTTGCCATGTAAGGCGTCATAGCACCAGTTCTTAAAAAGTCATCTATTTTTTCCATATCACGTCTAAATTTTCTTATTGTAACAACGGGTCCTTTAAGAGATAAAGGAGGTATTACAGCATTTAGTCTTGAACCATCTTCTAATCTTGCATCTACCATAGGGTTTGCTGTATCAATCGTTCTTCCAAGTGGTTGAACTATTTTTTGAACGGTTCTTATTATATGTTCATCATTAATAAATGATACAGAGTCATCTTTACTTATTTGACCATCTATTTCAACGTATACTTCATTTTTACCATTAACCATTATCTCGGTAATGTTAGGATCTTCAAGTAATTCTGTAATTGGACCATAACCATTTATTTCGTTATCAATTAAGTTAAATATATGACTACGCTCTAAGTTGGTTAAATCATAACCTAATAATGCTTTATCTATTTCATCGTTTATGTATTCATGTAAAAGCTTATTATTAGGTACTTTATCATCTATTAAATTAGAAATTATTGTATTTCTTAAATTATCAAGTAATTCTTTATCCTTAAATATATCATAGTCTTTAACAGGTTTAACGGTTGCCTTTTCTTCTTTTACGTCAAAGGCTTTCATTAAATTAGGCATCTTTTTTTACCTCCTTTTTAACTGGCTTTGCATCTAAAAGGGCACTAGCAAGTTTAGTAAGTTTCATAATATCACCTTTCCTGCTTAACCTTATTTTTTTATCAAGAGTTAATATTTTTCCATCTATTACATATTTATCAATGTTCTTTATGTAAAATGATCTATCTATCGTATAGTCAATGTTATGTTTTATTATGTTTTTAACGTCAAATAGTGAAAAATAATCTTTACCAGTATCTTTAGATGAGTTAAATACCACTTTATAGTTTTCTTTTTCAGTATCTTTAAATATTGCAACCATACTTCTTGCATTTTTTAAATCTACTGGATCATTAGTTATCATAAATAAGGTATTATCACTTTTATCTAATGCACAAAGTGATATTGGGCTAATGTTATGTGATGTATCTATTAATATAACGTCATATTTATACATTGCAGAAATTATGATTAAATCAATGTATTTAGAATCTACCTTTAAAGCATCTCTAGGATCCTTTGGTGATGATAAAACATCTATTTTATCGTTATATTTAGATACGTAGTTTTCTATTCCATCAAATCTGTTATTCCCCATATCATCAACAACATTATATATTGTTTTATTAACATCAACATTTAAACTAATAGCAACACCGCCGCTATTTAAATCTAGGTCCATAATTAATACTTTTTTATTCATTAAACTATAAATACCTGCTAAATTAATTAACGTAGTAGTTTTTCCAACCCCACCTTTACAAGAAAATATAGTTATTATTTTTGCTGCATCTTTTTTCATTAGCTTACCTTCTTTTCTATTATTTTTTTGTCATCTTTGATGTACCCTTTTAAAGAGGATTTTTCATTATATATTTCTTTACCTACGATAGAACCAAAAAAGCCTTTAGTAGATTTAGATAAAGTAACTGATATTTCTTTTGTTTCATTATTAATGTTGATTTCATAAAAATCGATATCAGAATCATTTTGATATATTAAATCAACCATATTATCATAAGGTTCTTCATCTATGTGTTTTAATCCATAATTTATTACTTGCTTATTTAAATTGTCTAATCTTCTTTCGTTATATTTTGCAAATGATACATCTACTACATAAGTTCCCATCATTATAAAAACAGGAACAAATATAACAAATATAGCAAGACTCTGTCCTTTATTATTAAGCCTACTCATTTTTAACCACCCTAGTTACTTCTACGTCAAATACTTTATTTGCAATATATGATAATCCTGGTGTTATAGGCTTTATTTTTTTAGATACCGTAATATTTGCATAATCACCCTTTATATCAAGTGAAACCTTAACGTCCTTATTATCCATTTTACTATTAATTTCTTCTAAAGTATTACCTGATTCATAAAAGGTCACTATATCATCTGTCTTACTTTCTAAATCACTTTTAACAGATATTACCCTTCCAAAATCTATAATGCAAAACATAAGCATTAAAGTAATAGGTAAAATAATAACAAATTCAACTAACGCTTGTCCCTTACTATTCTTCATATTAATCGTCCCCTATTATCGCTTCTAATTATATCAAAAAAAATAGAAAATAACAATTAGTTATTTCTATTTTTAAATATTGTGTATCCAACAAGTCCAACTATAATAACTAGCATACCAATAATAATTACTCCGTTGTTGTTAGCTCCTTCTGCATTTTTTACAACGGACATGGTTAAAAAATAATCTGAGCAGTGAGTTATATCAAGTGTTACATATCCACCTGATACAATAATATTAGATTTTATGGTTTCTATTTTACCTGTTTCATCATTATAGTAATAAAGGTTAAGTCTATCACCATCTTTAAAATTATGAGATGGTAGTTTTACGGTTGCACTACCTGGAAGATTACCATGATAATTAAAGGATACAAACTCTTTGAGAGTTTTTTTCTCCGTTAGTTCATTTATCTTTTTTTCAAATAAAGACTTATTTTTTATTCCCATATCAAACTCAAAGCCGTTATTATTATAACTATTTTTATCAAAGCTCCAAGAGTATAAAAATTTTCCATTTTCTGAAAAAGTAAATATTACTTTATCCTTTGTTTCTATTTTATTCACCTTATCTTCGGCACTGATACTGCTTACGTGCAAAATAAAGACTAAAAAAGCAAGTAGTATAATAGATACTTTTTTCATAAGCGTATCACTCCTTTCGTTATATAAAGCTGATTGCTGAAATAATAAGGTTATAAATCATCATAACTATAACGCTTGCTGTAAAGTTATTAGTTTTATAATAATAGTTAGATAATAACATCATTGAAAATAAATAACATAAAGATGTTATTATACTAGTAAAACTAAGTGAGGTATAAGCTACGTTAAAGAAAAAGTAAAAAACTGAAGAAAATATTATAAATATCCACTTATTATCAATTATATCCCTTACGGATTTTCTGAATATAACTCCTTCAATAACTGGATAATAAAGTGATGTTAAAAACATTAAAATAATTGGTGATTTTTTAAACATAGCAAGCAGTGAATAATCATTTTCTGAAGTTTGTTTTATATCAAATAACATACCTATTAATGCATTTGTTATTAACATAATAACAAATATCAAGGCAACGTTAATTAATATTGAACTTAAATATTTTTTCTTATTTTCTATAATATCCTTAAAATCCTTTTTAAAAGTATTTCTATATAAATAAAGTATTAATAATGCAAATAGCATGTAAAGTAAAACAACAAGCCATTTAACACCTGATAAAAACTTCATAACATAAGGAAATATAAAGTAAAGTATAATTATCATTATTGACCTTAAGTTATTTTTATTTTCTTTATTTTTTTCCATAATAAAGACCTCCTATAATTACTTTAATTTTATCAAATTAAGATTATTTTTGCAACAAAAGAAAAAGCACTTGTAAACAAGTGCTTACTGGTTAATTATAACCATCTAAAAAGCCATCTCCATTTGCTCATAGATAAAGCCTCCTTTCATCAATGTATTTCTACTGCATTCAAGATACCATTAAGCATCTTCTTACACTTTTAATATAACACTATTTAACCAGAAAAACAATATACATTTTATAGACGTAAATCATTATTCAATTTAATTATATGAAATTTAAAACAAATAATGAAAAAAAACTAGTATAACTAGTCCATAACTCTAGTAATAAGTCAAACAAAACTTAAAGTTTCATTCCTTACTAGCAAATGCAAACAATAAATTTTCTAAATGATTTAAACATTTATGTAAAATAATGTCAATTTTTTTTATTTTTATCAATAATATATAATATTAAAAAAGCAATAACTAATATCATAACAATTATTATAAGACCACTTTTATTTGGACTGTTAGCAGCATTTCTGACGATTGATAATATATCTAATACCCAAGATTTGTATTTCATATTATTACACCTCTTTTTACCATTAATGAGATTATATCAAAAATATCAAATATTGTTAAAACAGAAATTTCTAACAAAATTTTATAAAAAATAAAAAGATGTCTTACCAGCCATCATTTACTAACCATATTTTTACTAAATGTATAAATAATTAATATAACGATTATAATGATCATTCCTATAATCACAACTCCCCCGCTTTTTTCACTTGATATTGCCTCTCTTACAATAGATAAAATCTCCATATTTTGCATCTATATAATCACTTCCTTTTCATATGCCAATTTAAAGCGGCTTTCTCATTATACCAAGATTTTAAAACAAGAAAACCATTAATTAATAATTTTAATATTTTTTTAAAAAAAGATGTAAAGTGACGTAAAACACTTTATAAAATTATTTTTTTAATTTATAATTTATATGGTGATAATATGAAATTATTAATAATATCTGACGTTCACGGTGACTATAAATCATTAGAAAAAGTACTTAAAAACGAAAGCTTCGACAGACTAGTTGTCTTAGGCGATTTATTTTCATACGGCAAAATTATATTAGATTTAAATAATAATGAAATAATTAAGTTGTTAAAAATATATAAAGATAAACTTATTTTAATAAGAGGAAATTGTGATTATTTTATAGATTACGAAAAAATAGGTTTATATGCTAATGACATAATCACAATAAAAGCAAATAATTATGATATAACATTTACTCATGGTAACAGATATTATAGAGGATTTATGCCAGATTTTTATGGTGATATATTTGTATCTGGTCATACGCATATTCCTATGATCTTAAAAGAAAAACATACAATATATGCAAATCCTGGTAGTATTGGTCTTCCAAGAGGAGGAAGTCAAAAATCATACATGGTATTTAATGATAATTGTATAGAACTAAAAACGATAGATGGCGTTTTAGAAAAAAAGATAAATCTTTAAAGTTTGATTTATCTTTTACTTACACAATTCCTTCATCCGTTGATATTAGAACGTTGCTAGCATTTTTGTTTTCTATTATTAATTTGCTAACCGCAAGAGGTCTTACGTTTTCCTTTATTAAGTCTCCCGTTTTAATCCAACAACATTCATGAATTTTTTCTTGGCCATTATCAAGTTCCTTTACTACAAACGAAGTATTAGGAACATCTTTTACGTTTACTTTATAATAATAACAGATTTCATTTGATATTTTACCAGATGATTCATACACGTTTTCATGAATACAAAATAAGTTTTGAAGTTCAAAGTCACAGTTTAATTCCTCTTTTATTTCCCTTTTAATAGAGCTACTTGATAATTCACCAAGCATCACATGTCCTCCAGGAAATATAAAACCTTTAAATTTCTTTGCTTTACTTACCAAAACCTTATCGCCTTTTATAATAATTCCTGCCGTTCTAAGTTTGAATGTTCCTGCTTCATTTTTAATATCAATATCAGTAGGTATCACGTTTATTTCAATTGCAAGCGTGCCATACTTTTTTATATCAGATTCATTATAATATATTGACATATCACTAGGATTTGGAATATCTTCCATGGAATATCCAATAGATATTTTATCATGATTTTTATATAATTCATCAAAATCATTATAATAATGTAAGTTGATAACCTTTGTAAATAATTTTTCGCCTGTTTTTATATTGGTAAATTCTATTAAATCATGAATTTTTATTTTTCTTCTTTTTTCATCATTTAAGCGCATTTCAATTGTCTTTGTTTTGTTTTTAATCTTTGTAAACGGATCATTTTGAAGTTTCATGTAATGTTTCATAATATTTTATCTCCTTATACATTATATTATATCATGTTACAGTACTTAAAAAAAGAGCCCTAGTAGGCTCTTTCTGGTTTTAAAACATAGGTACTTTTAATCATTTCATCTCCGTTTTTATCAGTTTCTTCTTTCCAACTAGATAACTTCAATCTAGAGGTGTTAAACCCACTAACTTTAAAAGTAACAAGTGATGACCTATTAATGTTTGGGATATTATAAGATATGTTTCCAGTAATATCACTATCTTCTTTTAAAACAACACTTTTACCTGACACATCAGTATATGTTACCTTAACATCGTAAGTATTATTAGTAGGAAGAGAAAGAATAAACTTTCTAGGTTCGTTTTTGTTAGTACTAACGCTTATTTTATCTTTATTATTTTTAGCTTCCTTTATTTCCTCTTTAGTAACCGGGCTATAATAACCTTTTACGGTAAATATTTTATAAGCATATTTATCTTCACTCTTAGATGAATCCATAAAACTCCAGCCGGCAGGCTCATAAGTTTCACTTATTTTAGAGGCATTTATTATCTGAAGTTTAATTTTCCAAGTTTTATTTTGATTTTTTAATGAATCTATTTTTATCTTGAAATTTTTAGCTCCCTTTTCTATGTCGCGAACTTCTTTTTGACTCCAGCTATTACCATCCATCTCATATAAAGTATATCTATAACTTCCTGAATATCTATCAATAACACTTGGAATAGAAACTTCCATAACGTAATTACTTTCGTTATCATACTTTTCCTTAACTATAAAACCATTTTTATTTTCAATGGCACCAAATAGTTTTTCAAATGTTAAATGATAAGTAAATTTAAGTGGGTCTTCATCTTTCATTTCTGCAAAAAAACAAACTGAAAGCATAATGCATATTGCAATTGATATATAAATGGATGCTTTAGCTTTTTTTAAAACATCTTCTCTTGCTAGTTTCGGTCTTCCAACTGGATTTTTTTCCTCATCCTTTAAAAGCCATTCTCTCATAACTTATGCCTCCATCTCTTATTTTTTATAGTCTAATATTTTTTTATGAATACCAGGCTCTACAACGTCTAACGTGCTTATACTAAGCTCTAAAGACTTTTTATATTCACCCCTAAAGAATAAGTTTTCTGCCTTAATAAGTCCTTCATTAATAACTGGTTTTGAAGAGCGATACCTATTACCATATACGATTGCATACTCAGATAACAACGCCGTCTTAACCATTTCAGCAGTAGTATTATGAAGTTTAAATACTAAGTCTCTTGCCGTATCAACACGTACGTTTAGCGTATCAACATCAAGTGGTTTTTTAGATAGTTCTACTTGTATTTCCCTTATGGCATCAGAAGCTTCCCTAAGCTCAACATAATAATTATCTGGTATTATAGGAAGCCTGTTTTTTCTTATTTGATATTTAGACTGTTTTAATAATAGTTTAATATCCTCAAGTTGTCCTCTTGCACGTTCTTCATCATCTTTTAAATTGCCTACTTTTTGAAGTATGGCATTTAATTTTTCACTAAGTTTTGTTAACTTTAGCATTATAATTTCAAGTTCTGCGTTGAGTTTAGAAAAAGGAAATGTGTGATTTCTATCAAGTGTTTCTAACTTTTCATAATCTTTTACGATACCATCAAACTCCGTATTTAAAAGTTTAACAGCATCTAACGTATCATCAGTTAAATTATAATGTTTTCTCATTTCTGGAAGACCACTTTGAACTGCATTTAATAATTTGTCTACGTGTTTTCTCTTCTTATTAAAGTTAGCAAGTCCTTCTTCATAATATTTTCTAGTTAGCTTTTCCGTTTCAAAGTCATTAAATAATGAATCAAAATACTCTAATATAGTCTTAAGTTCAAAAGTTACATCCTCCAAATTAAGAACACGCACTCTATCAAATATAGAGTTTACTTTCTTTTCTGTTTCAACAATGTTATATTCAACGTTTAAATAATCTAGTTGGTAACCTTCCCTTGTAAGTTTAATATACTCGCTAGATACATCTTCCGTTCTCTTTGGAATAAGACTTTTACCCATAAGCATTATTTCAGGTATCTCATCAATTACTATCGTCATATGATCAATCATTTCAGCAAGTCCTTTAACAACGTAAATAACTTCCTCATAATCCTTTTTTTCCATAACGTATTCAAACTCTTCAAAACGTTTTTCTATCGTTTCAAATTGTAATTCAATCGTTTTTGCAGTTTCTTCATAATCTGCCTTTGTTTCGGTAAACTTTTTCTTTAGTTTTCTATATCTAGCCTTTAGTTTGATGACACTTGCCCTGTTTCTTTCTTCACTAGATGTTATTTCCTTAATTTCGGACATGATGTTTTTAATTTTAACTTTTATTTCATATAGTTTTATTTCTATTTCCGCTATCTTTTCATATATTTCCTTTGCCTTACTTTTATCTACCGCAAAGTCAAGTTCAATTAACATATCATTTATGTATGGTATTGTTTCATTTTCAATAACTTCAAATTTTAACTTCCATCCATTATAACGATCTTCTAACTTTTTATTACTCTTAACCAAAGCCTCTACCTTTGATAATTCATTTAGAACAGGAACGTTTATAAGCAAATTTTTTTCCTTTTCTAAATTGTCTATTTCTTTTAATATTTTCTTTTTCTTTCTAGTTTTAAGTGTAATTACTAATACTGATATTATTATTAAAAGTACAACAACGATGGTTCCAATATATAAACCTTTACCCATGTTCTATACCTCCTACTATATAAATTATTTTATCATAAATTACGACAATTTGCACTATTTATTTAAGCAAAAAAAAGTAAAGCACTAGACTTTACTTAAACTAAAAGCTTTTTCCCTTACGCCTTTTCTTGTACCTAATACTTCTTTATAGGTATAAGATAAACTAACAGGCATATTATCTAGGTATCTTGATATGTCATTAAAATCATAACCATATATTATGGAAGATGGCAAAAGTATTTTATCTAACTTGATCATTGCATCATTATAATTATTAACAAAACGTGGCCCGTTAGATGCTAAAACATATTCTAAAACATTGCTTAAAAACACTCTGTCATATTTTTTATTAACGCTTTTTTCAATATCCATTATATCTGAGTCATAATAAGTTATTTTAGCTTTTTTTAAATTTCTTTTTAATTTATTATACGAAAATGCTTTTGAATATACATTCTTTTTTAGATTTCCATAAACGTTTATAACATCATTAAAATTTACTTTATTATTTGTTCTTAGATACTCAAAAGCACTCTAAAATAAGTATTCATCATAACTTAAATATTTTCTTACTCTATCTATTATATTTTCTTTTGAATTAAAATTAAGACTTTCCATATTCTCTATCCAATCCATTCTTTTAAAGAAATCATAATAACCATATTTTTTTATCATCGCTATTTTTAGCGCAGACACGTACTTGCTAAATATATTAACGTCAAATGAGTCTATCATGCTTCCTCCATTTAAAATAGCATTTAAGGCGTGATCCCCACTTGATGTAATAGTTAAAATATTCTTTTCCTTAAGATTTTCTTTAGGATATAACTTCATATCTTCATTCGTCCATAAATAAGATGGATCAAAATTACCAAAAGACGTAAAAGACGTAATTTTACTTTCATTTGATTCTATATTTAATAGTAATTTTTCATATTTATTAATCATTTCTTCTCCTATATGTATAAATATTTTCTATATAATTATCTTGCTCACACCTATATAATATTTTAGCATCAAGTTTTCTTCTTTCTTCAAAATACAAATCATTTGTATGATTTGGCATAAATGAATATTGTACTATTTGACCATTTTTACCTATCAAATTAAGTAAATTATTAAAGGTACATTTATGAGAACCACTCTTCATTAGATAGTAAAATATATTTGAGGTAAATATGTAGTCATATTTTTCTTGCGTAATTTTATTTAGATTTTTTATATCGCAATCTAAATATCTTAATTTAACAGTTTTAAGTCTATTCTTTAATTGGTAGTAATTTTTTTCATTTAATAAATACTTGTTATTCCAATAAGCATCTACTTGAACATCATGACTCATTATGCTATTTATTTCATATTGTTTTACTACGTTACTCCAAAACTCATAAACACTTTCTTTTAAATCTTTTTTTAACTGAACGTCATTTTTAAAAAAATAAGTGATAAGACAAGTATAAACAGAATTAGAAAATAAAATATTTTTGAAATCCGAATAATCAAGCTTTTTAATAAGTGCAATCTTTAATTCTTGATAATATTTAGATAATCTATTTATATCAAAACAAGTTATATCGGTTGCGCCTTCTAAAGTAAGATTTAAAAAATGATCTCCGCTGGACGTTGGACAAAGCACTTTTTTTCTTTAACATCAAACATATCAAAAAAATCTCTTAAATTTTCATTAGTCCAAGGATATATATGCTCATAATTTATAAAATAAGGGCTTCTATCTTTTTTATTCAAACAATTAATACCCTCTATATCTTTATACGTGTCAAAATCAAGCATTAGAACTCCTCCATACAGGTTCATATACTACCATAGTTTCCTTATTTTATCAATAAATACTTGACTTAAAGCATATAATTAGATATAATTTAAAGCGTGTAAACTTTAAAGCAGCACTATTTGAATTTAGTAACGTGTTTGTTTGCGAATAAGTCATACTAGTAATCTTATAGCTGCAAGGATGAAAGTATTAAAACAAACTCCCTACTAAATGGCAATGGTCCTTTAGTTTACAAAAAACAAAGGAGGATAGATAATATGTCAAGATATACAGGCCCAATGTATAAGAAAAGTCGTCATTTAGGTTTTTCTTTACTAGAAACTGGAAAAGAATTAGTTAAAAGACCATATGGTCCAGGACAACACGGAAATGATAAAAGACGTGGTAAAGCATCTGAATACAAACTTCAATTAATGGAAAAACAAAAAGTTAGATTAATGTATGGTATTAATGAAAAACAATTCAGATTAACATTTGAAAAAGCAGCTAAAATGAAAGGTATCCAAGGTGAAAACTTCCTTAAGCTTTTAGAAAGCAGATTAGATAACGTTGTTTATCGTATGGGTCTTGCTACAACTAGAAAGGCTGCAAGACAAGTTGTTAACCACGGACACATTACAGTTAATGGTAAAAAGGTTGATATTCCATCATACCAAGTTAAACCAGGTGATGTAATTGCTGTTAAAGAAGCATCTCGTGATCATAAAGCAATTTTAGATGCTTTAGAAAAGATTAACAAAACTGTAGAATACGTTGAATTTGATAAGAAAAAACTTTCTGGTACTTACGTACGTATGCCTGAAAGAAGCGAACTTCCTGCAGACATAAAAGAATCAATGATCGTTGAATTCTATAACAAGTAAGAATAACTTACTTGTTTTTTTATTACACAAAAAAAGAAGCTTACTCGCCTCTTAACTTATTCATTAAGTTTTTATATTTTAAAAGTGAAATTAAACCGGCAAATCCCATAAACATTAATACAAAAATAAGTGGTATTTCAATAAAACCATAAGTAAACTTAAGTTCATTAGTAATTGATGTATATATTAAATCATACACTAGCGTTGAATTAAATATAGTAAGTAGTAAATTATCATTAAACGTATCTATTAAAGATGAGTGTTTACCTGTTTTTATATTATATATTAGCATACTAATTATTCCTGCTAGTGAAGATACTATAAATGATACAAAGTTAAGTTCATAGAAGTTATTAGCTATAACTATTATGCTAAGAATACTTATAACAAGTAAAACTGCTATTATAAAATATGATGCTGGCTTTACTTTTTTCATCATTATTATTTCTTCTTGACTATTTTTCTTTTCTATTATCTTATTACTGATAAATCTAGATAATTCGTCATTTTCATCCTTCACCTTAGGTTTTATTTTTTTCATTATATCATCTATGTTAAGGTTTGTTTCTTCATTAATTAAATACGTAAAGGTAGATATATTATTCGAGTTAAGTTCAAGTGCTATTTTAGATGCAACTTCATTTTCGTTTTGAATGGTTATATCTTCTAGACTCTTCAAAAACACTTCTGGGATTTTTAACATAGTATCACTTTTTTGAGTTATTAGTATTTCTATATTTTCTTCTAACTTTTCTATTTCACTTTTTATGTCTTTTATTTTTTTATTAGCTTCTTCAATAATTATAGATAAATATTCTTTTTCTGAATTTAGTTTTCTCTTTCCAAAAAAATTCATATTTATAAAAGAATATATTGTTATTATTCCAAATATGCCAAATGGAATTGTTAATATAAGTAGAGCATTTCTATAAATTAAATTATAAACAAGACAAGAAAATAGAAAAAGCCCCTTTATAAAATCATATATGTTAACTATTTTTTTACCGTCTAAATTATATGTGCTTGCAAGCTGTATATTCTGGTTTATAAAGGTAACACCATCATTATACAATTCCTTTAAGAAGTATTTGCCAGTTATATTTTTTCTTATCTTCTTTAAGTTTTCTACTTCAAAACAATCGTTTACGTATTCGTCAAACTCTCTTTTTTGTTTATCTTTTTCATCATTTTTCAAGCGCTCGTAAGCACATTCAAAGTTCTTTTTTACTTCCTTTAATTCATCTTCTGGTAAATATTTTTTATAATCATTTGTCTTTGCTAAAACAAATGATAAATAACCATAATAATTTTTAGGAAACGTATCTTTTATAGTATTCGAAAGTGTAAGAAAAAGAGAATAATCCTCTTTTTCCTTAGCTTCCTCTGCTTCTTTTTTTAAAGCTTTTAATCCTTTTGTTGCCATTTGAATCCTCTAGAATTTAACTCTTTCTTCCACATACTTAACAGCTTCTTCTATAGGTAATGTTATCTGTTTCATCGTATCTCTATCTCTTATTGTAACAGTTTCATTTTCAATTGTATCTTCATCAACTGTTATACAAAAAGGAGTTCCAATAACATCTTGTCTTCTATATCTTTTTCCAATAGAGCCTGTTTCATCATAAGTTGTCATAAAGTTTTTAGCAAATGCTTTATATACCTCGCTTGCCTTTTCTTTGTGATACTTTTTAACAAGTGGTAATACCGCTACTTTGTAAGGTGCTAAGAAAGGATGAAATTTCATAACTTCCCTTGTATCTCCGTTTTCTAAAAGTTCTTTTTCATATGAATTACATAAGATCATTAATACAAGTCTTTCAACTCCAACACTAGGTTCAATAACATATGGAATGTACTTTTCATTTGTTTCAGGATCTAAATATTCCATAGAAACACCTGATGTTTTTTGGTGCTGAGATAAATCATAATTAGTACGGCTTGCAATTCCCCATAACTCACCCCAACCAAATGGGAACTTGTATTCTATATCCGTTGTTGCATTACTGTAAAAGCTTAACTCTTCTTTAGAGTGGTCTCTTAGTCTTAAGTTTTCTTCTTTAACGCCAAGTAAAAGTAAGAAATTCTTACAATATTCTTTATAATGTTTAAACCAATCTAGTTCTGTTCCTGGTTTGCAGAAAAACTCTAATTCCATTTGTTCAAACTCTCTTACTCTAAAAATAAAGTTACCTGGAGTTATTTCGTTTCTAAAACTTTTACCTACTTGTCCTACACCAAAAGGAAGTTTTAGGCGCATTGATCTTTGAATATTTTGATAGTCAGCAAAAATTCCTTGAGCTGTTTCTGGCCTTAAATAAATAGTACTCTTACTGTCTTCAGTTACTCCTTGGAAAGTCTTAAACATTAAGTTGAATTGCCTTATGTCAGTATAATCTAGCTTACCACACTTAGGACAAACTATGTTGTGTTCATTAATATATTTTATTAAATCTTCGTTAGACATTCCACCAGCATCTTCTATTCCGTCATCTTCAACTAACTTATCTGCTCTATATCTTGTTTTACAATTTTTACAGTCAATTAATGGATCTGAGAACGTAGAGATGTGCCCTGATGCTTCCCATACTTTAGGATTCATTAAAATAGCGCTATCTAACCCAACGTTATTAACATCTTCCTGGATGAATTTCTGTTTCCAAGCCTTTTTAATATTATTTTTTAACTCTGCTCCAACAGGTCCAAAGTCCCAAGTATTTGCAAGTCCTCCATATATTTCACTTCCTTGAAATATTATTCCGTATTGTTTACATAAGTTTACTAACTCTTCCATAGTAATGTTTTCTTTCATGTTATTTTCTCCTTTTCTTTACTTTAATATTGTTTATGGTTTTATTATGATCATGAATCTTTGTAACTACATTTTCTAAGGTTTCTTGATCCATTAATTCTATATATATCCTCTTGTCTTTACTGGTAATTATGACATCTTTTACATAGTAAATATCATCGAAATTTATAACATCATTATAATCATAATCAAATGTTTCATCGCTATTATGCAATATTTCATGTAATATATCATATAAAAAGCTAAGATCATTTTCATTTATAGGATTAGATAAATTAAATGTAGAAATGCCATCATTTTCCTCGTAAGAAGATACTACACTTAAAATATTTATATCATATAAATTAGTTCTTGAAAGCGTATCATCTAAAAACTGATATCTTGAATCATTATAATTTTTAATTATTAGATTCATAATTTCATGAATATAGTCCCTTAATTCTGGCGTATTTAAATATATAACAAGCTTAGGACTTTTGTCAATTAGTTTTGAATCTTTATCAAAGCTTAGTACTATACAGTTTTCGCTTTTTTCTATTTTAGTTATGTTTTTCGTAATTAGTATGGTTTTAACTAGCGCATAGCAACTGGTATATCCATTATCTATAAGTGATTCATAATATTTTATTTTTTCTTTTGAAGAAAAATTATTCGGTTCAACAAATAAGTTCTTTGTTCTAATACTAGTTTTGTTTTTTCCAATTATTCTTATTGCCTGCCAGTTTCCTTTTAATATTACTTTATAATCTTTTTGTAACATCTATATCACCTACCTAATTTTATGTTTTGATTTAGACTTAATATCCTCTAAATCATCAAACGTAACTTGGGAAGATATGGCACGCGAATGCTTAAAATTATAATCATATATAATTGCTCTTAAAGCATCTAAGTTAGATGGTAATTTTTTAAAAACAATAGTAATTCCATCAATCATTATTGTATAAGAAGGTAATCTAACTTGAGTAGCGTAATTTTCACTCTTAATTAATAAGCTTTTTATGTATTCTGTTAAAATAGATTCGTAATAATTTTTATTCTTTAAAGAATTTATAAATCTTATTGTTAAAATTTTTTTACCATCACAACAATATTCTTTAAAACTATTTTCTTTGTGCGACGGCTCTAAATATATATAATCATATTTATCTTTATATAAAGTTTTTAGTAGGTTTAGATTATACTTTTTATTTACAGCATTAATATCATCTATTGTATTAATATTATCAGATTGTATTAATAGTTTTCTTTCACGAGATGATACTTTAAAAAACTGATCATCATAATAGGGCTCATAATGTACTTCTGAAATCTCATTAATTAATCCATAATCTAAAAAATAAATAAGCAAGGCATCAAGACATTCATTTTCATTCAAACCTTTTATACGTTTTAAAAAATGTTTTTCATGGTTTGGATTTACATGGGACTTACTAAGTACATTAACAAAGTAATGAGCATCCTTATACCTTACCACTATTTTTTCATAACTGTTAGCGTCTAAATATTTTAATCCTCTTATATTCATTACTACCACTTCCTTAAAAATTAAAAAACTCCTAGAAAAATTGTAGGGGTGAATATATATCCACGGTTCCACCCTATTTATTTCTAGAAGAAATCACTTCATTTTATACTGCTGATAGGATTCCATCCCCGTCTTTGCAACATTTAAAATAAACATCTTTTATATTATATCATAAACTTTCCAAAGTTTTTAAAAATTTTTTACTTTTTAAGTAAAGACCTGTATACCTATCATAATAATCATCTAAAAAATCATTTATTTCTTTTTTTACAACATCTGATACATCAAGCTTAGATATCTTAGATATATCAACGTATTTTAATAATCTTATTAATTTTATTGTTTTATCACTTACTACGTAGTCATTTTGAATATGGTCCTTGCATACAAAGCCACCTTTATACGCAGATATACTAACTACGTTTTCATTACCGCATATAACGCATCCATTAAGTTTTGGAGACACTCCTAAAAATGATAAGTACTTAAGTTCTAATATGTTTGTTATAACAGATGGATCAAAGCCCTCTTCTATTTTAAGAATCGCACTTAAATATATATCATATATCATCTCATCATCATTTTGTTTTATAACCCCACTGGTAAGTTCAGATAAAAAGTTAAGGTAGGATACTTTTTTTATGTCCTTTTTTATATTACTAAAAGGGTTTATTACATCAGCACTAAGTAGAATTGATAATTTATCTTCCTTATAACTGATGTTAAATGATGCATAACAAAATCTTTCACTAACACTTCTTAAAGGACTTTTAAGTCTTTTAGCTCCTTTAGCTAATACTCCTATTACACCTTTATCTTTAGTAATAATATTTAGTATCTTACTTGTTTCACCATATGGCTTTTCATCTATTATTATTCCTTCAACTTCTATTATCTCCAAGGGTATCACTTTTCCCTTCTAACATTTTATATTTTATATAATACTCTATTTTTCCTGTTTCCTTAAACAAATTCCATAAATTTTGTTTTTCCATAAATATCACCTTTCATTTATATAGTGGTGATATATTTATTTTTTTATTCATCTATATCATAAAAACCTAATTCTCTTAAATACTTTTCTTTATCTCTCCAATTCTTTATGGTTTTTACATAAATTTCTAAGAAGACTTTTTTACCAATCATATCTTCTATATCATGTCTTGCTTTAGAACCTATTTCTTTTAACATAGCGCCTTGCTTTCCTATTATTATGCTTTTTAAAGAATCTCTTTCAACAATAATGGTAGCATTTATAATCGCCTTATCTTTTTTGTCTATGTACTCTTCAACCACACAAGTAACAGCGTGTGGCACTTCTTCTTCAGTTAATCTAAGTACCTTCTCACGAATAAGTTCTGATACTCTAAATTCTATCGTGGTGTTTGTTAAATCTTCATCTGGAAAATACTTAACACTATCTGGTAAGTAGTTTTTCAAAGTTTTTATAAGCTCACCTAAATTTTTTTCTTTTAATGCTGATACAGGAACTATTTCCTTAAAATCATATAAATCTTTGTACTTTAAAATCAAGTTAAATAGTTCATCCCTCTTTATCTTATCTACTTTATTTAAAATTAAAAAGGTAGGTTTATTAGCTTCTTTTATCTTATCTAATACAAAATTATCACCCTTACCAAAACTCTTTGTTGCATCAACTAAAAATAATATTATATCAACGTCATCAATTGAATAATATGCTTCTTCGTTTAATCTTTGTCCTAGCTTGTGCTTTGGCTTATGTATGCCTGGAGTATCAACGAATACTATTTGACTATCATCGTCATTATATATGCCTTGTACTATGTTCCTTGTTGTTTGTGCTTTATTAGATGTAATCGCTATTTTATAACCTACTAAAGCGTTGATAAGTGTTGATTTACCTACGTTTGGTCTTCCAACTAAACTTACGAATCCTGACCTCATATTAATTTCTCCTTACACGCCTATTATATCACAATATATGTCACGAAAAAAGGACTAAATCAAGTCCTTACCATTCAATCCAGTTATTTGCTTCTTTAAGTTCTTTAATTATTTTTTGATGTTCAGCATAAGTTTTAGTAAAATGTGTTTTGCCAGACTTATCTGCGACAAAGTAATAATAATCATTATCATCTGGATTTAATACCGCTTTTAAAGATGACTCCCCAAAGTTACTTATTGCGCCTACCGGAAGTTTACCATTCATACCTGGTCCTCTTGTGTTATAAGGATTATACGTGTTTAATTCAAGAGATGTTAAATCACGCTCTCCAAGTTCTATTTTATTAGCATAATATGTTGTAACATCACTTCCAAGTGGCATATTAGCATTTAATCTGTTATAAAAAACGCCTGCGATCATCTTTCTATCTTTATCATATATTCCTTCTTTTTCTACCACAGAAGATAATGCTACAATCTCATTAATACTATAGCTTGACGATGAAAATTCCGCTCTATACTTACTAAATACCTTATTTGTTTGATTAAGCATTGTTTCAATTATTTTTTCTGCCGTAACATCATACGTAAATGAATACGTATCTGGAAATAAATATCCTTCAAGAGCATAATAAATATTATCATTTTTTATATCATCAGTTAAAAACCAATATTTATTTATTAATTCATCTATGTACGTCTCATCATTTATTTTATCATAAAATTCTGATTCTTTAACATTTGTATTTTTAGCTATTTCCTTTGCAATAGAAGTAATTGTATTTCCTTCCTTAAATGTTATTTTAATGCCATTTTCTTTATAATAATTACCAGTTAATATAGATACTATATCCTTAACTTTAAGACTTTTATCAAGCCTATATACTCCTGCTTTATAAGATTTTATATTCTTTACTTTAACATATGTTTTATATGCTATGTAGCTTCTTATAATACCTTCTTTTTCTAGCTTTTTACCAACACTATAAACAGAAGAACCGTTATCTACCGTAAAGTCTACGACTTCTGATTTGGTACTTGCACCAGATAAAAGAAAACTTAAAATAATAGCTACTATAGCAAGAAAAACTATTAAGATTGTTAAAATACTAAATGTTACTTTTACCCATTTTTTAAGTCTTCTTTTCTTTTTCTTTGGTTTATCATCTTTTTCTAAAGTTTCTATCTTCTCCATAAATTACCCCTTTTATTCTTTTACTATTTTTCCTTTAGCATATGTTAAAATCATGTCAAGTTTATCTACGTTAGTTCCGCCACCTTGAGCAAAGAGTGCGCTTCCGCCACCATTTCCATCTGCTATTTTAGATATGTTTTTAATAAAGTCACCAACGTTAAATACTTCTTTTAATTCTAAAGATTCTTTTGCAACAAAGTTAAGTGAGTTATCTTTTTTATTTATAAGTAAAACGATTCCTTTATCCATTTTATTTATAAGAGAACCCGCTAATTGTTTTAAAGTATTTATATCACTATCATCAAACACTTTAATTATAACATCACCATAAATACCAGAAGTTTTCTCTTCAAGGTAAGAATCTGTTTTAGATAAAGCAAGGGAAGCTAACTTATCTTTGTATTCTTTTTCTAAATTAGCTATTTGTTTTCTAAGTGTTTTAACTTCTTCTTTATTTTCTAATATATCTTTATAGCATTTAGGTCTTTCATTAGATATATTAACATCTAAATTTAAATCTATACCATCTTCTTTAGCATCACTAACTATTTTTTTAGCTTTCTTTAAAAGCAAGATCATTTCATCATTGTATGGTTTTATAATTTTAAATAATTCTATTTCTAAGTTAGTGTCACACACAGCTTCTATTCTGTATACGTTAAGACCTTTTGATTCAATTGTTTTTATTGCAAAGCTTCTAATGTTTCCAGTGTTTGTTACGTGAGTTCCGCCGCATAACTCTTTAGATGGGCCAAATTTTACAACACGAACAGTTTTACCATATTTTTCACCAAATAATGCCATAGCACCAGTCTTTTTAGCAGCATCTGCATCCATGATTTCAGTCTCATTAGGTAAGTTTTCTCTTATTAATTCATTTACCCTTTCTTCTGTTTTTATTACATCTTCATCCGTTATTTTGCCAGTATACTTAAAGTCAAATCTTAATGTTTTAGCATCTAAATAACTTCCGGCCTGGCTTACTTCTTCACCTAAAACATCTTTTAACGCTCTTTGAAGTAAGTGAGTTGCAGTATGATTCTGACATGTTGTAAACCTGTTTTCTTTATCAACTGTTAGCGTAACATAATCACCTTTATTTATATCACCTTTTATTATCCTTACAAAATGCATAGTCTGTCCATTTGGAGCTTTTTCACATCTTATAACGTCTGCTTTTAAATCATTACCAGTAATTACACCAATATCACCTGCTTGACCTCCCATGGTAGCATAAAAAGGTGTTTTATCAGTAATAATAATACCTTCACTATATATGTCACTTATGTTACCAGATAAATCTCCTACAAAGATTACTTTAGCTTTTTCTTCTAGACTATCATATCCAGTAAACACACTTTCTTCTTTAAAGTTTGAAACATCCCCTAGCACTTTTAAATCATCTATTTTTTTAGCATTCTGTCTTGCTAAAGCTCTTTGAGATTCCATGTATTTATCGAATTCTTCTTTAGATGCGGTTATGTTTCTTTCTTTTAATATTTCATTTGTAAGTTCAAAAGGAAAACCATATGTATCATATAATTTAAAACATAGTGATGAATCCAACTTCCTGTTTTTTTCAGTTATGTTTTTCTTAATCATCTTTTCAAGCTCATTTAACCCTTTTGATAATGTTTTTAAGAAGTTATCAGTTTCTTTTTTTATTTCATTTAATATAAATTCTTCAGACTTTAAAAGATTTGGATAACTTTCATTATAAATTTCTTCAATAAAATATTTAGAAATATCAGTCATTATAGTTGGATCTAAATTAAGTTTTTTAATATGTCTTATACATCTTCTAATTAATCTTCTTAAAATATAGCCTGCGCCAACATTAGATGGTACTAGATGCTTTTCATCTCCTAAAAGCATAGTAGACGTTCTAGTATGATCTAATATGATTCTAACCGATCTATCTACATCTTTATTAGTGTTATATGAAATACCCAATTTTTCTTCTAAAATCTTTATTCCACCAGCATAAAGGTCAGTTTTATAGATATCTCCATCTGTCGTATTTAAAAATGCAAGTATTCTTTCAAATCCCCAGCCAGTATCTACGTTTTTATGTTTTAAAGGGACGTATTTATCTTTATCTATCTTTTCATATTGCATGAACACATCATTACCTATTTCAATAAAGTGTCCACAATCACATGAAGGATTACAATCCTTGCTGCATTTAGGTATGTCTGTTATGTAGAAATACTCACTATCAGGGCCACAAGGACCAGATTCTATTTCCCACCAGTTTTCACTTTTAGGTAAAAAATAGATGTTTTCTTTTTTGAAGCCAACCTTTTCTTTTATAATAGCAGCCTCAGTATCCCTTGGAGCATTTTCATCTCCACAAAAGCAAGTTGTCGCAAGTCTATCACGTGGAATTTCAAGAACCTTTGTAAATAAGTCGTAGCTCCATTTACATCTTTCTTCTTTAAAATAATCACCAAGGCTCCAACTTCCCATCATTTCAAAGAATGTTGCGTGAGATGAGTCTCCAACAGATTCTATATCATTAGTCCTAACACATCCTTGTACGTTACATAATCTTTTACCTAAAGGGTGTTTTTCTCCTAAAAGATATGGCATTAAAGGCTGCATTCCCGCTACGTTAAATAATACTCCAGTTGTTCCATCTCCAACTAGTGATACCGCACCTATGTTTTTATGTCCACGTTCTTCGTAGAATTTTATCCATTCTTCCCTAAGTTCTTTACTATTTAGTTTTCTCATTTATATCACCTCGTCAACTATTTGTTTTACCTTGTTATTTAAATCTTCTAAAGCCCCATCATTTATAATGGTGTATTCATAATTAGTATAATTATCTAATGCTGTTTCTGTTTTATGCTTTAGTTCTTCTTTATTAAGTGAGCTTTTAAAAGATGGTCTTTCTACTCTTAATCTATACACCTTATCAAATGCATTTTTTATCATGTCAAGTTCTTCTGGCATCCTACCATCTGATATAGTTATGACATCAAAATAGTAAGAATATACTTTTATATCTTCTATAATACGATTAATAAACAAGTAATTATCAATTTTATTTCTTATTATATCTGTACCAAGCTCTTGAAGTAAGTTTCTAGGCTTAGAATCTTCTTCCCCATTCCATCCAGATATTTTTTTAGCATACATTTTTATGTAAGAACTAAGTTGTAAATTAACTACTTTTAAGCCTTTTAATTTAACGTAGTTATCGATAAACTCTGCTGATGTATCCTTTCCTGAGTTTGCTTTTCCAGCGATTAAAAAAATAACTGGATCCCTTTTTATAAATTCCATATTTCCTCCTTAAAATAAAAGAGGCACCAAGATTATCGCTAGGAACGAAAATCCGTGGTACCATCCTAATTATTAACTTAATTTAGATAACGGCTTTTAACCGGTAGCTATTAACTACATTCAGAAAAGAGCTTCGAATAACTTGCAGTATCATTTCACACCAAGCAATGACTCTCTTTAAGAGCAATATTATCTACTTATTTTTCTTCATCAATTTAAATACATTTATATTATATCAAATATTAAAATGTTATGCAATTAATATTACTTATATTTACTAGCACATGCCTTAGCACAAACATTATTTACAGAAGTATTTACATCTATTTTTTCTTTATCACTACCATTTATATACCAACCCCAACCAAAATCCTTAGTATCATTAGCATCTCTTTCTTTTGCGGATGGATCATAACTATACCAGTACCAACCATGATATTCTGTTTTACCACTTACTTTTCCATTTATACATATTCGTTGTACGTTTGTATTAACAGTAACTTTGTTTTTATTATTACAAGAATCAAGGCCATCAGACGAATTTTTATATATTATATAAGAATAATATTTACCATCACTATTTGGTACGTGCGTATCCTTAGTAATATTTTTCATGCCAGAATAACCACAATTATATTTTTTTCCTTTACTTTTATAATAAGAATCTACTTTACAATAACATTCATACTCTGCAAATTCATATCTTCTATAAGGTCCTGTAATAGTTGTAGTTTTACCTTCCGTTGATGTCATTGTTATCTTATTATCCTTTTTACATTCATTCGTATTATTGCTCCATTTATAAGCCTTTGCGATATCATCACCAGAAGTATATACTGTTGTATTTTCACAAGTCTTATAACCTCTTATGTCTTTGGAAGCTACATTACCAGCATTATCCTTAACATAAAACGAGTGAGTATTTTGTTTTCCATAAGTTGGAACATCGTTTTTTGATACTGCCTTTGTATACGGAGTCCATGATTTGCTATCCCAACTATAACTTGCAACACCACTTAAACTATCCGTTGCCTCACCCTTTATTGCAACACTACCATTATTCCTTATAAGGCTAATTTTTGGAGCGGTTTTATCTATATAAACAGTTTTTGTACCACAAGTTGTGCTATGACCTAGATTATCTGTTACAGTTCCAGGAGAATATGATTTCTTTCCCTCGGTTTTAATTGTCGTTGTAACCTTTGATGAACTACAACCTGATTCAGAATCACTACACTTACCAGTTATTGTTACATCCTTATTAGTCCAAATATTTGGATTAGATGATACTGCGCAAGTAGGGGCAGTATTGTCAACACTTACACTAACACACTTTTTTGTACTTTTATTTAAATCATTTGTAGCCTTAAAGCATGCTGTAATTTTACCTATTTTATCACTACCAGTATAGTCTAATTCTAAACTAGGTTCATCACTTTTTGTATCACAATCATAAACATTATCTTCAGTAATATAACAACTTTTTATAGAAGCATCTTTATCAGTTGACGCATCAAATTTTGCACCATCTTTATACCAAACTGTTCTATTTATCAACTTTTTGACACTAAGCTCACTAACTTTAATATCTAAGTTTGGAGCACCAGGTTCTGTAATTGTAAGTTTACTTCCAAGTGTACACGATTTATCATCAGAGTCTTTATAAGTTGCATTATATTTATACTTCGATTTAGTCACTTCCACATAATTACATTTATTTAGTGCTTTTCCAGTTCTAGGATCAGTAACCTTATTTATATAATCTAACTCAACTAACGTTTGAAGTGGAATTGATGCAATTCCTCCGTCACCTAAACCCTCAAATAAATATTCATTAGAACTTAGATATTCCACTGCTGCAGTTTCTATTTGTTCTTTAACACTAGTCCATGCTTCCTCTTTTTTTCTATTACTTGCACCTACCAAAGTTATAATTGCAATTCCTAAAATTGATAGCATTAATGCTATGGTAACTAATAGTTCTATTAGCGTAAAACCATTTTTCTTTTTGTTCATACTTTCCTCCTGTTTAAGATTTATTTTTTCTTTTTATTGTCATAATGCCTAGTCTTTTCATTAGAACCCGCGGCCTTGTAATAACATACTTTTCTACCACACTTATTTGTTGCACATACACTTAGATATGTATATGAACTATTACAATTGTAAACCCCTGGTACACATTGTGCTATTTTATTATCACTATTTTCTTCGTGATTGGTTGTATACTCATCTTTTGGCTTTTGTTCATAATAAACGCTTGAAATCTTTGTTATTTTACTACTTGATTCAGCTGTAACCGTAATTTCTTTAGTCCCAATCCAATTAGGTATTTTTATTGTTATATCATCACATAACGCTTTTGTTGTTTTTTTTGTTGTTGTGGTTGTTTTTTTTGTTGTTGTCGTAGTGCAAGCTTTAGTATTGCAACTTATAGTTTTCTCTTCGTTGCCACAATACTCCAACGTATTTTTATCAGTTTTATTTCTTTCTTGCTTTTTAGTGCCACCGCCACACGTTTTAGTACATGATGTTTTATCTTTCCATGAACTATATTTTATGTTTTCATTTAAACAACTCTTATATAAAGTATAGGAGGACAGTATTTCATTTTTATTTCCAGCCTCATCATTTATACTTAGATGTTGCGTTACCTTTTGTCCATCATATTTTTTTATGTTAAGAGTGTATTCATAATCATTCTTAGTCCATGATTGTGCACTCTTATTTTTATTTTCTAATAAATTTTTATTATTAAACAAAACCTCATTTAATCCACTTAATTCATCATTTGCACTAACATCAACAGTTACGTTTTTTGAATTCCAGCCATTTTCAGTAGATTTTATAATTATGTTACCGGTCGGAAGTGAAATATCCCTTCTATATGATGTTTCTAATACGCAGCTTTTCCCATGTATATTAGTAATCATTATTTTAAGATCCTTATTTTTTGTTTCATCTTCTATTTTATATGTCGCTGAATTATTAAGAATATCGTAACTCTCATTATTTATAGAAATATCTTTTATTTTACCATTATCCTTTTCATATGCTTCTATAACTATTTTAGGATCCAAATGAGTAGAATTAAACCAATTAGGAGGATCTTGCTTCTTGTTATTATAATAGTATATTAAATTAGCATCAGGGCCGCCGTATTCTTTTACCTCTAATGAATTAACTAAATTGCAATTACTTTTTTGACTATCGATTGTACTTCTATCAAAATTAAATGTAAATTTTCCTTTTTTTCTTTTAACGTTTACCATTGCACAATAAGATATATTTTTATTAGTAACCGGATTAGTTATTTTATTTATGTAATCTTCCTCAACTAATTTTCCAACTGATATTGTGCCCGTTAAATCATCAGTTAAATCCTCATATAAATATCTATTATTTTCAAAGTAGTTTTCTGATGCTACTTCGATTTGATTAATTATGCTTTCTAATGCTTCTTCTTTTTTTCTATTACTAATGCTAACTAAGCTTATTATAGAAATTATAAGAATCGATATCATAAGTACTATTACAACTAGCAACTCAATTAAAGTAAAACCTTTTTTATTTTTCATGGCAAACTCCTTATTATGTTTTAATTTTATCATATTAATTAAGTTTTTTCAAATTAAAAAGCAATAGAAATCTATTGCTTAAAAATGCTTAATATATCTTTTATGTTTCTTCTAATTATAAAGTTATCAATTATATCTAAAACTGCATAAACGATTATGAAAATACCTATTATTTGAGTGATTGTAAGAGCACTTTCAAATGGATTAATTAAAAGTACTATACCCCAAATAAATGATAATAAAGAAACTAAAATAGTATAAATCCAGTCACTATTTTTAGCTCTTTTAAGTACGAATCCATACTGGAACTTAGTTATGCTATTAACAATTATCCATATTCCTAAAATAACGTTAATTACCTTAGCAAAAATAGATGTATCAATAACTAAAAATAATCCTGCAATTATAAGTAATACTCCGTATGCTAACTCAAAACCAAATAAATTAATAGCCGAATACGAAGTAAAGTACTTATAAACGCTTATAAGTCCCATAAGAAGTAATACTCCTCCTGTTACGTAAGATATTATTGATATAGTAGCTCCTGGTTTAATAAATAAAAATAAACCTACTATAACAAATATAATTGATGATGCAAGTGATAAATTAAAAGTTTTCTTAATTTTCTTTTCTATGTTTTCCATAATAACCTCCAAGTATATTATAACACCAACTATAAAAAAAAGAAGCAGCAAATGTTTGCTGCTAAATAAATATGTAGTTTATGTGTAAACTACTCGTCCATCATATTTTCTAACTTTTTACTTGCGTTTTTTTTAACCTTATTTATAGTTTGCTTTATACCACCATTACAAGAACATTCATTATAACAATATAATGCTCCAGATCCTACAGCTACACCTAAAAGCATCCATCCAAGATTATTTAGTGCTTTCATTATTAATCACCTTCCGTATAAAAAATATGAAATTGGCATATTAAATCATGCCATTAGTATTATGAACTAAATAATATTTTTTATACTATAAAATATTAGATGTTAAAATATTTTTTAGGTTAGTATTACGTTCTTTATTTCCTTTATTATATACAGCCTTTGAAAATGATAGAGGATCCCCAAGCAAGATAAGAGATCTTTTAGCTCGTGTTATTGCTGTATAAACAAGTTTTTTATAAAGCATTATTCTGTATTCATTTATAACTGGCATAACAACTATTTCAAATTCACTACCTTGTGATTTATGAACGCTTATTGCATAACCATGTTTTATAGCTTTATAATCCTTCGGTTTATATTTTACCTTATTACCATCAAAATCAACGGTTATTTCATTACCATTTATTCTTTCAATAAAACCGATATCTCCGTTAAAAACGTTTACATCAGGCATGTTTTCAAGTTGAAGCACTTTATCTCCCTCTCTATAAACAACATCCATATCATATGTTTCTTCTTTTTCATCGCTTGGAGGATTAAACACCTTTTGAAGCACTTTATTTAAATTGTCTATTCCGTTATATCCCTTATACATAGGTGCTAAAACCTGAATGTTTTTTAAATCATATCCTTTTTTAATTGCTAACTTACACACATCGGTAGTTGCTTTTAACGCATCTGTGCTATCACATTTTATAAAATTATAGTCATCTTTTTTCTCTAAAAAGCTTTCAGTTAACTCGCCACTATTTACTTCGTATGCCAACTCAGTTATGTATGAATTTTGATCTTGTCTATATATTTCTTTTAAAAATATAGTATTAATCATTTCTGATTCTATTAAGTCTTTTAAAACCTTTCCTGGTCCTACACTTTCTAGCTGATTATAATCACCAATAAAAACTATCTTAACATCATTTTTCATTGCTTTAAAAAAGTTAGCCATTAAATCTATATCAATCATACTTGTTTCATCTACTATTATAAACTCTGCTGGGCTTTTATTTCTTTCGTTATATCCAAACTCTCCTGTTTCTTTATTCCACTTTAAATACCTATGAATGGTAGATGCTGGATAAAGACAAGACTCACTCATTCTTTTAGCAGCACGTCCGGTTGGTGCTAAAAGAACCATTCTTTCTTTTAGTTTGTCAAATGAATAACCGCTTATCATTTTATATCCTTGAGTTATACCTTTTATTATTGTTGTTTTCCCTGTTCCAGGACCTCCGGTTATGATTGAAAAGTTTTTAATTAAAGCTTGTTTTATAGCTTTTTTCTGCTCTTCGTTATAAGTTATATCAAAGAAGTTTTCTAGTCTTTCTATTTTTATATCGATATCTTTTATATCAGTATCTTTTTTATTTGATAAATCATAGATAATAGACGCAACATAATGCTCATTTTTATAATACTCAGAAAGCATAAATTTATTATCTTCTATTACAACCTTACCCAAACTATTAAGTTCTACTAAAAAATAATTTAATTTTTCTTCTGTTATTTCTTCATAAACCATTCTAACAGCATTATAAATTGTACTTAACTCTAAATATGTATCACCAGTTTCAAAACAAGCATTTTTCATTGTATTAATAATAAGTGCAAGCAGTCTTCTTTCATCATCTTCTTTAACATCAGTTTTACTTCTTAAAGAATCTATCTTATTAAATGTAATGGTATCAATCGTATCAATTAGTTCGTACGGATTATTTTCAATTACCCTTATCGTATCTTCTAGATAATGATTATATATTTTAAGAGCATCTTTCATGTTAAAACCAAAATTAGTTAGATAAACAACTGTTTCGTAGCTCTCATTATATTTATTTAAATTCCTTTGTATATCAATTGCCTTTTGTTCTGTCATTTTAGGCACTTTAAGCAAGCACTCATAATCATTGGATATCATGCTTAAACAATCATTACCAAGCGTATCCACTATTTTTTCAGCTGTTTTTTCACCTACTTTAGGAAATATATCACTAGATAAAAATATAATAAGACCGTCCTTATCCTCTGGCATTAATTTTTCATATCTATTTACTTTATACTGAATGCCATATTTTGGATTATCTACCGTGTTACCATAAAACGTATAATTTTCGTCCACGTTTAAATCCGCAAATAAACCAGTAAAAGTAAATTGTTTTCCAACATAATCTAATAAATCTTGATCATCTGTCTCTTTTATTTTTATAAGTCCAATAGTATATCCATCATTAGAAGAAAATATGCATCTTTTATATGTCCCTTTTATGTACGTTTCCATATTTTACCTCCTAACCTTGCTAATTTATTTTAACACATTTCTTAAGTATTAACTATCTTTATTTTGCTATTTAGTTTGTATGTTGTAACAAATATATTAAGGTCACTTACGAATTCTAATGCTAACTTACCATTTTTACGTGCTATTATGATGCCTTTTGTTTCGTTATGATATCTTCTTTTTAAGAACTTACCTGTTAACAACATATACACCTTTGTTTGCACAACATCTCCGGGCTTTATTTCACCTAGTTTAAGTTCACACATTATGTATCTAATTAGTTTATAATTAAACAGTAATAAGTCTACATAATAATTTTTATTATTATAAGATAATCTATCAAATGATTTTGTTTTTATTTCATTTATTAATCCGTCTCCATATTTAGCTTTTTTCTTTGCCTCCCCAAGCGTTGTTTAAAAGTCTTCCTAGTTCATAATAGGTCTTTATGGTTTCTTTATTACTTTCTAAATATCTAACTTTAGCATTTGCTTCTTTTTCTTCTATTAAATTTTTTATTTCTTAAGTCACCTATTATACGAACATTTATAAAAAATCTGACCGAATTATAAAAAAACACTAATTATTTTTTAGTGTTTTTTTCAGGTTTTATAATGTCATAGCATTTTTTATTCTACTTCACCAAATAACATCTTATCTTTATATTCATTCAATTTAACATTTACTTCGCTACCTAAAAGCTTTTCTGAGCCCTTAAATCCAACTTTTAAATAATTATCAGTATGACCTGTTAAAGTACCATCTTCATAGGTTTCTGCAATTACGGTTAAAGTACATCCAATATGCTTTTTGTAGTATGCCTCTTCTAAACTATCAAATACACTTATTAATTTTTTACACCTAATATGTTTTTCTTCCTTTGTTATTTGGCCTGTCATTTTAGCAGCGGGTGTTCCATTTCTTCTTGAATAAGGAAAAACATGTCCTCCTGCAAAAGAAACTTCTTTTACGAAAGCTATAGTCTCATTAAAATCACGATCACTTTCTAAAGGAAATCCTACTATTACATCAGTTGTAAATGCCATATCCGGTCTTATTTCTCTTATTTTATTTATCTTATCTAAGTAGTATTTCTTATCATATTTACGGTTCATAAGTTTTAGAATATGATCGCTTCCAGCTTGAAGTGGTATATGGATATGATTAACTATTTTTTTAGATTTTCTTAAAACACTTAAGAACTTATCGTTTAATTCCGTTATCTCAATAGATGATATTCTAATTCTATCAAGACCCTCTATCTTTTCTAGTTCAAGTAATAAATCACTAAAGTCATAATCTTTTAAATCCGCTCCATAGTGTCCGGTATGAATTCCAGTTAAAACTATTTCTTTATATCCATTTTTAACTAATCTTTTAGCTTCTTCTATTACTTTCTCAGGCCTTTTGCTTCTAACTCTACCTCTTACATAAGGAATGATGCAATATGAACAAAAATTTTCACAACCATCTTCTATCTTTACCAAAGCTCTTGTTCTGGTATTAAAATAACTGATTTCCATGTCGTCAAAATCTGCTTCATTAATATCCTCTATTTTAGCTATTTTTTGTTTATTTTTAATATAATCTTCTGTTAAATCAACAATTTTACTTTTATCTTTATTACCAATTACTACGTCAACAAAATCCATGATTTGATTATCATTGTTTCTTATTTGAGTAAAGCATCCCATTGCAACTACTACAGCATCTTTATTTTTTGCTCTTGCCTGTCTTATCATCTTTCTTGATTTTTGATCACTAGTATTAGTAACCGTACAAGTATTTATTAAATAAACGTCTGCATTAGGATCAGAAAAATCGGTTAATGTGTAACCTTTTTTTAAAAACTCTTTTATAACGTATTCACTTTCATATGTATTAACCTTACATCCCAAAGTATATACTGCAACCTTCATAAATACACCTACCTTCAAAAATAAAAAGCTTAATTTTAAGCTTTTTTCCCATCATCATTAATTACTTCTTTTTTAACACCATATATTGGAGATATTACCTGTGATACCTTAAAAGCCTTAACTTGCTTTTCTTCAGTATTACTTTTAACGTTAGATGAAACATCTACTTCTGCCGGCTCTAAATTATATTTTTCAAGAAAATTAACTCCGGTATCTTCATCTTCTTCGCTAATTAATTCTAAATCCTTTGCCTTTTTCATTAGTTCATCTATTGATATAATAGCAGTTTTTTCTTGATCTTCTTCAAAATTAGTAAGAGTAATAGGTTCTTCTTTTAAAGCATCATTTATAGCGCTTGCAATATCTTCTATTTCGGTTTTCTCATTTGTATATAATGGTTCTTTATCTTCTTTCAAAGCGGTAATTTCTTCTTTTTTTATATTTCTTATTTTATTTTCTTCTTTAATTTGTTTTAGTTTCTTTTTAGCTTGCACACTTTGAACTATATAAGTTACAAGTAAAATAGCACATAAGACTATTATTAAAAACATAATAATAGAAAAAATCATTTGCCCTTGCGTATTTAAATTATTATAAAAATTGTTAAAAGAATAAGACGCAGCTGCAAATAAATTTTTCATACTACTCACCTCATAAATTCATAATTTATCATAGAAAGTGCTACAACAGGTGCTGTTTCAGCTCTTAAAACATTATCACCTAATGATACGCTTTTAAATCCATTTTTTAATAAATATTCTTCCTCTAAAGGATCAAAACCACCTTCAGGACCAACGACTAATAATATTTTAACACACTTATTATTTTTTTCTAGTATTTTTTTAATATTTTTTGTATTTTTATTTAGTGAACATACAAGTTTTAAATCATAATTTAAATCTACTAAATCTTGCAAGGTTAAAATGCTACTTATTTCCGGAATATCAGACCTAAAAGACTGCTCAGACGCTTCTTTACAAATCTTTTTCCATCTATCTATTTTGGTCTTTTCTTTACTACAATCTATCTTAACAACACATCTTTTAGTTTCAATTGGAATTAACTTATTTACACCAAGTTCACTAGTTTTTTGAAGCAAGTAATTTAACTTTTGCTCTTTTATTAATGAAAAAGCAACCGAAACGCTTAGATTTTTATCTGGTTTTTCTTCTTTTTTTATAACATCAAAAGTACTTTTATTAGAAATGTTATTAAGTTTGCATGTATATATAACCTTATCATACACAACTTTTATTAAGTCACCACATTTCATTTTCATAACGTTTTTTATGTGATGATAATCACCATCTTCTAAATCTAGGTTTTTGTTTTTAGCAAAATACTGTTGCATTACTTACTCCTTTTACTCTTAAAATCATTTAATCTTTTTGCAACTTTTCCAACGGCTTGTCTAAAACCATTAGAATCAAAATACTCATCATTTATCTCGGATGTTTTCCTATCCGAAGTATATTCTCTTACTCCTAATAGTAAAGAAAAAATATCTTTTTTAAAAAATCTAACTACTTCATCATTTGCCTCATCAGCATTCCCAGAACCATGTGCAACGTTTTTATATGTTATATTCTTATCACCAAATTTGCCCCTAATTGTATCAGATGCAGCCTCACATGATTTTGTGGCCCCTAAAACTTTTCTATATTTTTTTACTGCATCACCTTCAGAATCAAATATAAGCATTTTAAGTACCGCTCCACTTTGAAGATTTTTCTTCATTCCATCATAAAATGGTTTTCCTAAACAGTGTCTGTAATTTTCTTCTATAAGCTCATCACTTAAATAATCAAATTCAGTATAAGGAATCTCCAGTCCCGCATCATATATCATTTTTATTATATCTTCTTTATGTGACATTCCATCTGGTTTAATCATACCAAATGTATAAAAATTATTATTTTTCATAAATAAAAAACCTCCTGGTAATTAATACTATAACAAAGAATAGAAATTTAGTAAACAAAAGTTAGTAAATATCACGTTTTTCTGATATAATATAAAAGAACTTATAAAACTAAAGGTGGGATATTTTATGGATGATTTATTTGATATAGTAGAAGATGAAACATTATCTTTTGATGATGACAAAATATACTCTAAAGAAAAAGAAAAGTCGAAAGAAAAAAATAATAAAAAAGGCATGAGTGTCTTAGAAAAATATGGTGAAAACTTAACAAAAAAAGTATATGTTACAAACCCAGCAATTGCAAGAGATGATGAAATAGAAAAAACCATTTTAACTATTTTAACACCAGATAAATCAGCAATTTTAGTTGGTAAAGCCGGAGTTGGTAAAACCGCGATTGCAGAAGGAATTGCCTATAAAATTCAAAATAATAATGTCCCAAATGCAATAAAAGGTTTTGAAATAATAAAGGTCAACACTTCATCATTATTGGGTAAGTATATAACTGATAATGGAACTGAAGAACTTAGAATAAACATATTACTTAAAGAAGTTGAAAAATCATCAAACATAATACTTTTTATTGACGAAATACATACCCTTGTTATTGAATCTAGAAATAGCGGTATTGACTTTGTAAACGCCATGAAGCCTGCTCTTTCACGTGGTGATGTTAAGGTAATAGGCGCTACAACAATTGATGAATATAATCAGTACTTAATAAGGGATAAGGCCTTTTTAAGGCGTTTTGAGAAAATCGATGTTGCAGAGCCAGACGCAGAAACAACCGTTAAAATATTAATGGGGTCATATCCTAGGATTGAAAAGAAAACTGGAGTAAAATTAGCCTACTCTAAATTTGTTATAGAAAACATCATGAAATTTATAGTTAACATGACAAGTGAATACAAAAGAGTTTACGAATTAGGCTCAAGATATCCTGATAACGCACTTGCTCTTTTATCTAAAGCATTTAGTTATGCAAAATTTGATAATAGTGAATTTGTTACCTTTAAACATTTTTATAAAGCAATAGCAAATTGTCAAAGTGTATATTCAAGCGTAGTAGAAAAAGAAGTAGAAGCATTTAAAGTACAATTTAAAGATTTTTTAGAAAAAGAAAATGTTGATTTAAACGATTATTAAAAGACCCGTGTAGGTCTTTTTAGTTTATATTTTTTTACATTCTTTTATACATAACATGTCTATATGGTGGATTGTTTTCTAAATGTTCATCTAATACCGTTTTTTGCCAGTCACTATCCTTAAAAATCGGAAAATAAACATCAGCGTCTAAACATTCATCATTAATTTCAGTTAAGTACATAATATCAGCACTATTAATCATTTCGCTATATACTCTAGCACCGCCAATTACGTATATGTCACCTGATATTTTATTTTTTATATTGTTAAATTCTTCTAAGGAATTTATTATGATTACTTCTTCTGGGAAAAAACTTTTTGGGGTTTTAGATAACACCACGTGTTTTCTTCCAGGCAACATTTTAGGTAATGAAATAAAAGTTTTTCTTCCCATTAGGATGGTATGTCCCATTGTTTTATCCTTAAAGAACTTCATATCACCTTTTATATGCCAAATAAGATCATTGTTCTTTCCTAATTCACCATTTTTTCCTACCGCAGCAATTAATATTAATCTTCCCATAAATATCACCTACTTAGAAATTGGAAATTTAATTTTTCCATGATGCTTATAATTCAATACCTTAACGTCCTTGCAATCTCTTGAATTGTCATAATCAAAGAAATCATTAACATCCGGATTAAGCCATAACTCTGGTGCCTTATAATCCCCAAGTTCATCCATTCTTCTTATTTGTTCTTTTATACCATCAATTTGGTTAATATAAATATGAGCATCCTTTATACTCCAATCTAGCGTACCTGGTTTCAAATTACACGTTTTAGCTAGCATATTTAAAAGCACCGCATACTGTGTTATGTTAAATGGAAGTCCAAGTGGTACATCACAGCTTCTTTGATGAACCCAGGCATTTAACTTTCCATCTGTTACATCCCACTCACTAGACCATACACAAGATGGTAAAACCGCGGTATCTAAATAATCATTTTGCCATAGACTCATAACCATACGTCTATCTTCTGGATTGTTTTTTATTTTATCGATAAGTTCATCCGTTAAGTTAAACTTATTTACGATGTATCCATATGCTGTTCCGATTGTATAAGCCCACTTTTTTCCAAAATCTTTTACAACTTCTCTTTGTTCTAATTTTCCATCTTTGCCTAAAACATTTTGAGTTGCCTTCCAAATACCTTCTTCATCTATTTCCCATTCATCCCATATATGAACATCACGATCTTTAAGCCACCTTACATCATTACTTTTAGCTTGATATATCCAAAGCATTTCAAGAACCGCTTGTCTTAAAAATAACTGTTTGGTAGTAAGAATAGGAAACTCTTCTTCTAAATCAAAGTGAAAATGATGTGACGGTACTTTTATAGAATTTATACCTGTTCTATTTTGCACCTCTGTTCCTTCCTTTAATATTTTTCTGCATAAATTTAAATATTCCTTATCCCAATTCGACATAAAACCTCCATGTACTTAAAATCCCCATATTATTCCACACTCATTATATCAAATTTAATTTGTTTCTTCTAGTTCTTTTATCACTTTATAAGCTGCATCTTTATCACTAAAATAAAGTTTTTCACCCTTTATTATTTGATAATCTTCGTGACCTTTTCCTAAAATCATTAATATCATGTTATCTTTTAACATTCTAACGCCTTCTTTTATTGCATCATACCTATCATATATAACCTCATAATTTTTAGATGCTCCATTTAATATATCTTTCATAATTTCTTTTTCATCTTCCCATCTTGGATTATCATTTGTAAATATTACAAACGATGAGTATTTACAGGCAGCCTTTGCCATCATTGGTCTTTTTTCTTTGTCCCTATCTCCTCCGCATCCTATTATAGTTATGATTCCGTTATTTTTTACTTTACTTACAGTTTTTAATACGTTTAAAACCGCATCAGGAGTATGTGCATAATCAATAAAAATATTATTCGATTTATATTTTACCTTCTCCATCCTACCAGGTGGCTCTTTTAAAAGGTAATATTTGTCTTTTAAAAAGTTCAAATTATATCCTAAATATTTTATTGCATAATATGCATACAAGAAGTTATATACGTTAAATAGGCCCATGAAAGGGAGCATAAAACCTCTTTTAACTGTATCTTTAACTATTACATAAGTATTTGAACTATTCATCAAAACAAGTGTTATCTTAACATCTTTACCTATTATTAAATTATTATTATCTTTTATTTTAAATTTTTTATAGTATTTATCTTTTTTATTTAAAATACAAATCTTTTTACCGCGTGTTAAATGAATTAATTTTTGTTTACTTTTTATATAATCTTTTAAAGTTTTATGATAATCTAAATGATCTCTTGTTATGTTTGTAACTAGCACTGAATCAAATAATAAACCATATGTTCTATCCTGTTTTAAAGCATGTGATGATACTTCCATAACAACAACCCTACATTTTCTTTTTTTAGCATAATAAAGCATATTATATAAAAGACTAATTTCTGGCGTTGTATTATCTAATTTAAATACCATATCATCTATATAAAAACCAATGGTTCCTATGTAAGATGCTTTCTCACCCATTAAATTAAGCATTTGATATATTAAGTAACAAGTTGTAGTCTTACCATTAGTACCAGTTACCCCGATTAATTTAAGATCTTTTATTTTGTCATAATAGTTATCATATATGTATTTATTTTCATCACTTACAAACACTATTTCTGATACTTTCTTAAGTAAATTTAAATCTATGTATTTATAATTTCTTTCAGTTGCTAAAAATACATCTCCATCACCTACATATTTAGAATTAGTCCATATCATTAAAACTAATCACCTCTATAGTTATTTATGTAAAATAAAGAAATATGTAACAAAAAAAGAATAAAATCAATTATTCTTTATACGCTTAATTTCATTTTTATAATTAATAAATTCTTTATCGTTTGGGTTTACGGTTAATACGTAATTTATTTTTCCAAGAAGCACACTTAAATATCTATTACAAGATAAATTAATATTTCTTTTTTTAATATGGCTTTTTACCCCATACTTTAATACGTAATATACCTCTTGCCTTATTTTTCTTTTATAATTTTTACTTAAATTTATTTTTTCATTAACAACTATCCCGGTTACCTGCTGCCTAGTAGTATTTAAAACTACTTTTATTTTGGATTTGTTAAGTCTAAATCCTTCTTTATATAATAATTCATTTACAAATTTAATTAACTTTCTTATATCAAAATCTCCAGAAAAAGTCATATCATCAGAATACCTAGTATAATTAATGTTTTTATCTTTGCAGTATGCATCTATATTACAATCAAAATTTCTAAGAACTATATTAGATATGTAACCACTAGTTGGTGACCCTTGCGGAAGCTTACCATTATAAACACATAAATTAGTTAAAAGCATACCTAGCTTTTTTGGGTATAAATTCTCATTAAAACAAGAGTTATATACCTTGTAAAAATTAATATTATCAAAGAAATTTTCTATATCTAATTTTAAAATCACTTTACATCCTACGTGACTTTTAGCATTTAAAATGGTAGATAATCCTTTCTTATAAGCATAAGCACACTTAGATATCATCTTTTCTTCCAAAACGTTTTTTAAAATTCTTTTTTGGATACTTTTTAAAATAGGACTAGGTTCATTTAAATATCTTAAGTTCTTATTTTTCTTTTTAATTATTATCTCTTCATAATTTAAATCTATGTTATTACTGATACCATAAAGTATTTTATTAATCTTTTTTATATCAGATGTATTAACCAAATTAAAAGATGATAATAGTTCGTTATATTTAGATTCAGTTAAATACTTCCACATATTATCATCTCCTTAATGCAGGTACTAACACATACTTTAATTAGCAAGGTGTACATTTAAATACGTGAAACGTATGATGGTACACCTGCATTATAAGTTTAATGTCTATATTTAAAATTTCTTACTTTAGCGACTCGCTAAAAAGATTTTACAAATAAAATCAAACGCTACCTGCACATACCGTTATTATATACTAATTTATCTTTTCTTACAATCAATATACAATTACTATTTATTAAAATTAATTTTAATGCTTTCTTACAATAAAAATATTTAAATATTATAATAAATAAAAAAGCTAGCGTAAAATTAATTACTGCTAGCTAACTTTTTAAACATAATTTCTTATGTGTTTAAATAATATATATTATTAATTATTTTCTTCTATTTCCTTTAGTTTCTTTTCTTTATCTATTCTTTGGAATAACACTTCTGGTTTCATATTATTATAAGAATTATTTTCTTTAAATTCTAATGATGTATCAGTAGTATTTAATTGTTTTAATATTTCTTTAGAAGTATTAGTTAAGAAAGGTGTAAGATGGTTTGCACATACTCTAATAGATTCAAGTAAATTATATAAAACTGTTTCTAATCTATCTTTTTTATCTTCTTTTTTAGCTAAAGACCAAGGCATAGTTTCATCAATGTATTTATTTGATCTTCTTAAAACTTCAAATATTTCATCTAATGCGAAACCAATTTCTAACTTTTCCATTCTCTTTTCTACTTTACCATCTAAAGCATTTACCATATCTATTAATTCTTTATCTAAATCATCACATACTTTTTTATTAGTAACTTGTCCATCAAAGTATTTGTTAGCCATTGATATTGTTCTGTTAACTAAATTACCTAGTGTATTTGCTAAATCAGTATTGGTTCTTTCTATTAATAGTTCGTAAGTTAAGTTACCATCATTTGCAAAAGGAATTTCATGTAAAACGTAATATCTTACGGCATCTACTCCAAACAAATCTACCAAATCATCAGCATATATCGCATTTCCTCTTGATTTACCTATCTTATCGTTATTAGTAAGTAACCAAGGATGACCAAATACTTGTTTTGGAAGCTCTAAATCTAAGCTCCATAAAAAGCAAGGCCAGTATATAGTGTGAAATCTTATTATATCTTTACCAATTAAGTGTAAATCAGCAGGCCACCACTTATTAAACTCACTAGATGAACCATCTGGATCATATCCAATGTTTGTTATATAGTTTGTTAAAGCATCAAGCCAAACGTACACAACGTGTTTAGGGTCTATATCAACTGGTATTCCCCAATCAAATGAAGTTCTAGATACACATAAATCTTGAAGACCTGGTTTGATAAAATTATTAAGCATTTCGTTTTTTCTTGACTCTGGTTGTATAAAGTTTGGATGCTCTTCTATGTATTTTACTAATCTATCTTGATATTTAGATAGTTTAAAGAAGTATGCTTCTTCTTTTTTTTCTTCAACTTCTCTTCCGCAGTCAGGACATTTACCGTCTACTAACTGGCTTTCTGTCCAAAACGATTCACAAGGTGTACAGTAAAGCCCAGAATATTCTCCCTTATAAATATCACCTTTATCATACATTTTATCAAATATTTTTTGAACTATTTTTTCGTGATGAGGATCAGTTGTCCTAACAAATTTATCATAAGATGTATTCATAATATCCCATATTCTTTTAATTTCAGTAGATACTTCATCTACAAACTCTTTTGGACTAATACCTCTTTCCTTAGCCTTTAACTCTATTTTTTCACCATGTTCATCAGTTCCAGTTTGAAAGTATACATCAAAACCTTTTTGTCTTTTGTATCTTGCAATAGCATCCGCTAAAACAATTTCATACGTATTTCCAATATGAGGCTTGCCTGATGTGTATGCTATTGCAGTTGTAATATAGTATTTTTTCTTATTCATAATAATCTCCTTTCAAAATAAAAAAATCATCCTTATTAAAGGACGATTATAACCGCGGTACCACCTTAATTCATATATAAATATATATGCTCTTATGCTATAACGTAGCTACCGTTTTAACCTAATTATTTAGTTAAAAAGCTCCAGAACCATTTATATAGTTATTATCTATTACGTACTTTCACCATTTATACGCTCTCTTATTAATAGTTTTACCTTTTTCTTTCCTTCACTGCTTTTAAAACAAATAAATTATAACACATTATCTATTATATTTCAAATTTTTAAATATATTATCTAGATTTTATTTTTGCCAAAAATTCATCACTTGATGCTTTTTCTATTATTTTATCATCAGTATACGTAAAAACTCCATTGTTTAGTAATTTATCAACGCTTTCATCATCTAATAAACCATATAAATAAAGTGAATATTCTTCTTCTATATACTTTTCTAAGTAACTAATATCGGTATTCCTCCAATTGATATCTATATCATTTAAAAGTGATATTTTAGCTTTATCTTTATTTCTATCTAAACTTTCTTTTTGCGTTTCTAACCAAGCATGTAAGTCATTGTTACCATCTTTATAAACGTAATTTTCTAAAACAAAGATATCACCATAAGTGTCTTTATATTCTTTTAACATTAAATAATACTTTTTCCAACCGTTATCATTTATCATATTAATACCATATTTTTTATATCTTTTAGGCATTACAAACCATACCATTTCAATTTCATCTAATAATTTTATTTTCCATTCTTCTAAATTATTATTCTTATAAAATTTTCTTTGTCTATTTATCCAAACGCCAAGTTTAATTATGCTACCTTCCTCGTCTTTTGTTTCGTAAGTTGCGGGTATTAATAAATTTCCGTTTTCTTCGTAGTATATTTTAGCAAGTTTATATTTTTTTAGCCATCTTTTAGCATTATTTTCTTGTACAACCTTTAAGCTGTTTTCAACTGTCCTAATAATTTCAATTTCTTCTAGAAACTTTGCTTTCCACTCTTCTAACTCATTATTTTTGTATTTGCTTCTTTGTGAACTCATCCAAATACCTAGTTTAACTATCTTACCTTCTTCATCTTTTGTTTCATACTTAAGTGGTATTAATAAATCTCCATTTTCTACGTAGTATCTTTTAGCAAGATTATAATTTTTCAACCATTTTTTATCATTGGTTTTCTTACGAGATTCTTTACTAAGTTGATCTATATTTTCAACTACCCAAATCATTTTAATTTTTTCTAGTAATTTTATTCGCCAACCTTCTATTTTATTATCCCTATACGCTTTTCTTTGGCAATTTATCCAAATACCTAGGTTAACTATGTTACCTTCCTCATCTTTTATTTTATACTTTCGTGGTATTAATAAATCTCCATTTTCTTCATAATATTTTTTAGCAAGATTATAATTTTTCAGCCATTTTTTGTCATTTGTTTTCTTACGAGATTCTTTACCAAGTTGTTCTATATTTTCAACTGTCCAAACCATTTCAATTTCTTCTAGTAATTTTATCTTCCAATCTTGAAGCTTATTTTTTTTATAAAATTTTCTTTGTGTACTTATCCAAGCTCCAAGCTTAATTATGCTGCCTTCTTCATCTTTTACTTCATATTTATACGGCACTAATAAATCTCCATTTTCTTCGTAATACTTTCTTACAAGATTATAGTTCTTTAACCAATTTTCTTTTTGAGTCATAAAATCACCCCATAAACATTACTTAAATAAAGTACAACTATTATACTAAAAAAGGAATTTATGTCAAATTCCCATTTATAATATTCTCAAGTAAATAAGCTACACCATCTTCTGCGCAAGACTTAGTTATAAAGCCCGCCTTTTGCTTCAATTCAAACATAGCATTATCAACGCAAACGTTTAAGCCTTCATCAAAAAACATAGGAAGGTCATTTAAATCGTCACCAACTCTTATAGTATCTTTTATTGGTACGTTTAAATATTTACACATTTTAAGTACACCATCGCCCTTATTAGATCCTTTCTTTATAACATCAAGCCAGTAATTTTTGTTATTAATAAAGTTATTATCATATAAAGCTCTACTTCTGTTAATAACTGATAAATCTTTCATTCCGTTTATAATTTTTTCTATATCAAGTATTTTTTCCTTATCTGGCCCATATATAACTACCTGAGTTACATCTATTTTATCATATAATGCTTTATCTAAAGAAGTAAATAAAGTTTGGTTAATTAATGCATCTTTATTTACTAAGTCTTTAGAAGTTGAAGTAATAATAAACTTAAAATCATTTATGTTACATATTTCATATAGTTTTTTTAAATGTTCATATCCTATTTTATTAGCATATAAAACCTTTTCTTTTTCTAGGTCATATATTATTGAACCATTAGTACATATGATATATCTTACTCCTTTTATTTTTTTTGCAATTAGTTTTGTATAAGATACACTTCTTCCGCTTGTTAAAATAAATGTTCCACCAAGCTTTATGTAACGTTCTATTAAATCAATGTTTTTTCTTGATATTACGCCCTCTATTGCAAGCGTTCTATCTATGTCAGAAAATACTATATTTTTCATAATGCCTCCTTACATAAACCAAGATCTTTTTCTTTCAATAATCAAGTTAAGTAAGTTAGATAATAACTTAAATAACCTAGTTGATATATACATAAGTGGAAGTAAAATTAAAAGTGAGTTTGGCGTTAATATTTCAAGAGAAAATATACTTCTACCAATTGGTGTTACTAGTGCTAGAAGAAATATTATACTAAGCACAAAAAGAAGTGATTTTCTAAGCAAATTAAGTGGTTTACTTATTCTATATATTAGTAAAAGAGCAGTATATGCGGTTATTATAACAGCACATGTTGAAGTTTGTGTGCCTGGAAATTTAAGTAGGCTTGCCACAAAAACAAGTATTAATATGTTCACAACGGTCGTTATACCACTAGGTATTGCCTTTGATACAACGTTTATGAAAAACTTACCCTTAACCCTTAATTTATTTGGCTCTAACGCTAATATAAACGCTGGAATTCCGATTGTTAAACTGTTAATTAACGTCATTTGAATCGGAATAAAAGGATATGCATAGTTGATGAACAAAAATAATAGCGCTAGTAAAGATGCGTAAATAGTCTTAGATAAAAATAGTGTTGCAGAACGCTCTACGTTATTAATTGTTCTTCTTCCTTCTTTAACTATTTTTGGCATTGAATCAAAATTAGAATCAAGAAGTACTAATTCAGATACGTTTCTTGCGGCATCTGCTCCATCACTCATTGCAACACCACAGTCCGCTTCTTTAAGAGCTAAAACATCATTTACTCCATCGCCCGTCATTGCAACTACGTGTCCATTTTTTCTAAGTGCTGATATAAGCATCTTTTTTTGATCTGGTTTAACACGAGCAAAAATAGTGTTTTCTTCTACTATATTATTAATGTCCGTATCTTCTTTTATGTTTCTTAAATCTACGGCACCACTTACCTCTATTCCAACTGTTTTTGCAACATTTTTGACGGTAGATACGCTATCTCCTGATATTACTTTTATATTAACATCGTTTTCCTTAAAGTAATTAAGAGTTATTTGTGCTTCTTTTCTCACTTTATCCCTTATTAAAATAAGAGCTAAAACATCTTTTTTTCTAGGTAATTTATCATCCTTTATTGCGCCTGTTTTAACCAATACTAAAACTCTATTTGAAGATGAATATTTATTTATTTCTTTTTCATAAGTTTTTAAATCATCTTCCAAAACAAACTCAGGAGCTCCCATAATATATGAACAATCTTTTAAAATTATTCCTGAATACTTTCTTTCTGATGAAAAAGGTATTGTTTTTATAGCCTTTTCGTTTGAGTTATTTTTATACTTATCATTTATTGCTAAAAACGTTGGATTCTTATCATTAAGGTTAGTAGATAACGCTTCCATCGCGTAGTCTATGTCACTTATCTTGTTATTGTTAAGAGGAATTATATCACTTACTTCCATCTTTCCTTCTGTTATTGTTCCTGTTTTATCTAAGCATAACGTATCTACTCTAGCAAGAGTCTCTATCGCATATAAATCTTGAACTAATACGTTATATTTAGATAGTTTTAAAACGCTTATTGCAAGTACTGTTGAAACAAGTAATATTAATCCTTCTGGTATCATACCAACTACTGCCGCAACTACCGTTACAACCGCATTTTGCGTGGTATTATCAGGAATTGATAACTGTTTTAATAAAAGAAGTATTCCAATTGGTATTAACGCAATTGATACGTATTTTACTATTTTATTTAAAGAGCGCATTATCTCAGAATTTATCTCTTTTTTAAGCTTTTTAGCATCACGTGATATAACGGACGTGTAGTTATCTAGTCCAACGTGAATTACTTTTGCCTTTACATTACCACTTACTACGAAACTACCTGATAGTATTTCATCACCCTTCTTTTTATATATCGTTTTAGACTCACCAGTTATAAAAGATTCATTAACCTCACACACACCATCAACTACTTTAGAGTCTACAACAACTTGATTTCCTAATTCATAAATTATTAAATCATCTAATACAATATCATTTATATGTATTTCACACATTTTAGAGTCACGAATTACCTTGGCTTTAGAAGATGATATTACTGATAATTTATCTACTATTTTTTTAGCCCTAATTTCCTGAATCGTACTAATTAACGTATTACATATAACAACACCTAAAAAAAGCAGATTTTTGTATGAACCAACAACTATTATTGCAATACCTAAAACTAAGTTAATAAAGTTAAATAAAGTACAAGTATTTTCTAATAAAATCTGTTTAACACTCTTACTAGGAGTAGTTGTATCATAATTTACTTTTCCTTGTCTTATTCTTTGTTTTACTTCTTCTTTAGTAAGCCCAGTTAAATTCATAGTATATTCATCTTCTTTCTATTGTTACATAAATTATTATACCATTTTTTATATAACTTTAAAGAAAAAAGACAATATATTTTAAATATATTATCCTTTTTTAACATATTTTTCAAACGTATTAAAATCACTAGTTTTTAGGTTTGTTAAGTTAAGTTCTTCTAATAGTTTCTTTTGTTTTCTATCTAGTTTAGTTGGAGTTATAACTTTTATAACAACAAACATATCACCAGTACCACGTTTTGCTGGACTCTTTAAGCCCTTACCTTTAAGTCTATGTCTATCACCTGTTTGACTGCCTTGAGGAACCGTTAATATTACGTTACCATCAAGTGTTGGAACTTCTTTTTTACATCCTAGTGCAGCTTCTGTAATGGTAAGTGGTAAAGTTACGAATAAATTATTATCATCTCTTCTAAATAATGGGTGTTCTTTTACTTTTATTTCGATATAAACATCTCCATTTGGACCACCGTTTTCTCCTGCTGGACCTTTACCTGCTACTCTTAAGTGGTCACCGGTATCAACTCCTGCTGGAACGTTTACTATAATGTTTTTCTTAACACGTTTTTTACCAGTTCCGCGGCAAGTTGTACATTTTTTTGTATATGTTTCACCCGTTCCACCACAAGTAGGGCAAGGCCTTTGAGTAATAAATGCTCCTAAAATACTTCTTTGTTGTTCTTTTATATATCCTGTTCCTTTACAATCAGGACAAGTCTTAATGCCAGTTCCGCCTTTTCCATCACAGTCTGGACATTTATCATCAATGTTTAATGAAACCGTTGTTTTAGTTCCAAATGCTGCCTCTTCAAAATCCATCTCAAATATTACATTAATATCTGGACCCTTTGTTTTTCTTGTGGGATTTGATGTTCTTCCGCCTCCAAAGAACGATGAATCTCCCCCAAAGCCAAAACCTGATCCAAATATATCTTTAAATATATCTGATGCATCAAAGTCTTCGAATCCAGAGAAACCACCGGCTCCTTTAAAGCCTCCATTTTGATCAAATGCTGCATGACCAAATCTATCATATTTATCTTTCTTTTCTTTATCTGATAATACTGAGTATGCTTCTTGTACTTCCTTAAATTTTTCTGCTGCGTCTTTTTCCTTAGAAACATCTGGATGATATTTCTTAGCTAACTTTCTAAACGCGCTTTTAATTTCGGCATCTGTTGCAGTTTTAGAAACACCAAGTACTTCATAATAGTCTTTCTTCATCCTTCTAAAATACCTCCTAACTATTATATATGTCTTTAAATTCCTTTAAATATTTCTCAAAAGTCTTAATGGCTGATAAAATAACGGACTTGCTATTTAAATTGACGCCTGCTATTTTTAACTCATCTAAAGGATACATAGAACCACCTGATTTTAAAAATTTCATATAATTTTCTAGTGCGCCTTCTTTATTATTTAAAATACCATCTACAATATAACTTGCTGCTGATATTCCAGTTGCATATTTATATACGTAGAAGTTATAGTAAAAATGTGGTATTCTAGCCCATTCATACTTAATTAAATCGTCACATAAAACATTAGGCCCAAAGTATTTTTTAACTAGGTTGTAATATGTATTTGATAATAAATCACTAGTTAAAACCTCGCCTTTTTCTCTTAATTTATGAGTTTCTTTTTCAAATTCTGCAAACATTGTTTGCCTGTATAATGTTGCCTTATATAAATCTAAAATATGATTTATAACAGCTAATTTTTCTTCTTTATTCTTAGAGTTTTTAAGCATATAATTTGCAAGTAAAAGTTCGTTAACAGTTGATGCAACTTCTGCTACAAATATCTCATATGACGAATATTGATATGGGTTATTTTTGCAAGATAAGTATGTATGCATAGAGTGTCCAAGTTCATGAGCAAGTGTTGATACATCATTTAATGTTCCTTCAAAGTTTAATAAAACATATGGATTAACATCAAAATTACCTGATGAATATGCGCCTGACCTCTTACCTTTACTATGATAAATATCTATCCATTTTTCATCAAAGGCTTTCTTTAAGTTTTTTATGTATTTATCTCCTAAAATGCTTAATGCTTCCATTACTATTTCTTTTGCTTCATCAAATGAATATTTTTTATCTATCTTATTTATTATTTCAACATAAGTATCATACATGTGAAGGCGATCAAGAGAAAGTATTTCCTTTTTTAAGTCATAATAATCATATAATACATTCATATTATCATTAACAACTTTTATTAAGTTGTTATAAATATCTACTGGTACGTTATCGGAATATAAAGAGGCACTAATTGCACTATCATAATTTCTTATTTTAGCTAACACAACGTTAGTTTCTACCTCGCCCTTATAAGTAGATGTTATAGTTCTTATATATTTCTTATACTTATTATGAAGCATCTCAAAAGCTCTTTTTCGTACACTTCTATCTTTTGATTTTATGAATAATGAGTAATTACTTTCGTTGAACTTAACTTTATTACCTTTTTCATCAGTGATATAATCATATTCAAAATCAGAATCAGTTAATGCTTCATAAGTCTCTTCTGGGTTAGATAGACACTTTGATAAATTTGATAACATCTTTTCTTTTTCTTCATCTAACGTGTGATTTTTAAACCTATATATATTTTCAATACTAAATCTATAATCTTCTAATTTTTCTTCTTCTTTATAAAATGTATTTAATTTTTCTTCATCTAGTTTTAATATTTCAGGAACAACAAAAGATGATAATTCATTATATTTAGTAAATAAATCAGAAACTTTATTTGTCATTACTTTATATTTTTCATCTAAAGTATCAGCATCATAATTTAGATGTGCATAGTAATATATTTTTTCTAATTTTCTTGATACTTCTTCATCATATTTTAAATATTCATAAAGCTTTTTACCATTACTCAGAAAACTATCTTTATACTCCAAAACTTTTAATATTTTCTCTTTTACATCATCAAAATCTTTTTGCCACTCTTTTTCATCTTTATATATCTTTGTTAAATCCCATTTATACTTATCTTCAATCTCACATCTTAACTTTTCTTCTTTAGCCATAGACTCTCCTTTTTATTTAAGCATAAAGTTCTAGCTTTAAATGCTAGAACTTTACTACTATTATTTATTATTTTTTCTCTTCAAATTCTGCGTCTACTACTTCGTCTTCGTTTGATTTATCGCTTTTTGTACTTGCCTCTTCTTGAGCTTTTTTATTAGCTTCTTCGTATACTTTAGCTCCTAATTTCATTGCTTCTTCTTGAAGTTTAGATGTTGCATCTTTAATCTTATCTACATCTTCACCTTCAAGTTCCTTCTTTAGATCAGAAACTAATTTTTCTGCAGCATCTTTATCCTTAGCATCTACTTTATCACCTAAATCCTTAATAGCTTTCTCAGTTGTAAAGATCATTTGGTCAGCTTCGTTTCTAGCATCTGCTAAAGCCTTCTTCTTTTCATCAGCATCTTTGTTTTCTTCAGCTTCTTTACGCATCTTTTCTATTTCTTCATCTGATAGGTTTGTTGATGCAGTAATTGTAATAGCCTGCTCTTTACCAGTTCCTAAATCTTTTGCTTTAACGTTTACGATACCATTAGCATCGATATCAAATGTAACTTCAATTTGTGGAACTCCTCTTGGTGCTGGTGGAATGTTTGTTAATTGGAATCTACCAAGTGTTTTGTTATCACTTGCCATTGGTCTTTCACCTTGAAGTACGTGTATGTCAACTGCTGGTTGATTATCTGCTGCGGTTGAGAATACTTGAGATTTTGAAGTTGGAATTGTTGTGTTTCTTTCGATTAACGTAGTCATAACATTACCCATTGTTTCAATACCTAGTGAAAGTGGTGTAACGTCAAGTAATACTATGTCGTTAACATCCCCAGTTAACACACCACCTTGAATTGCAGCTCCCATAGCAACTACTTCATCAGGGTTAACACCTTTAGATGGTTCTTTACCTAATTCTTTCTTAATTAATTCTTGAACCTTTGGAATACGTGTTGAACCACCTACTAATAATACTTTGTCAATGTCACTAGCAGATAATTTAGCATCCTTTAAAGCCTTTCTTACAGGTTCTAGAGTAGATTCTGTTAAATCATCAGTTAAAGACTCAAATTTAGCTCTTGAAAGTGATGTTTCGAAGTTAATAACACCATCTTTTCCTTGTGCTAAGAATGGTAATGAAATTTGTGTCATAGTCATACCAGATAAGTCTTTCTTAGCTTTTTCTGCTGCATCTTGTAATCTTTGCATAGCCATTTTATCACCTGATAAATCAACGTCATGTTCATTTTTGATTTCTTCTACTAAGAAATCAACTATTCTTTGGTCATAGTCATCCCCACCTAAGTGGTTATTACCAGATGTTGATTTAACTTCAAATACACCATCACCTAATTCAAGGATTGATACGTCAAATGTTCCACCACCTAAGTCATAAACCAAGATAGTTTGTGTTTGTTCTTGCTTATCAAGCCCGTATGCAAGTGATGCTGCAGTAGGTTCGTTTATGATTCTTTCAACCGTAAGTCCTGCAATTTTACCTGCGTTTTTAGTAGCTTGTCTTTGTGCATCATTAAAGTATGCTGGAACAGTAATTACCGCTCTATCTACTTTTTCTCCTAAATAACTTTCTGCAGTTTTCTTTAAATCTCCTAAGATCATTGCAGATACTTCTTCTGGAGTGTATTCCTTACCATTTGCTTTTACCTTTTTATCAGTACCCATTAATCTTTTTATTGATCTTATTGTATCAGGATTGATTACCATTTGTCTTTTAGCTGCGCCACCAACAATAATCTTTCCATCCTTAAATGCTACTACTGATGGAGTTGTTCTTTCACCTTCAGCATTAGCGATAACCTTTGCTTCGCCACCTTCTAAGACAGCAACGCACGAATTTGTTGTACCTAAATCTATACCTATTATTTTACTCATATTTATCATTCCTCTCTTTTATTTATTTACTTTAACCATCGCTGGTCTAATTAATTTATCTTTTAGCATATATCCTTTTTGATATACCTCTAAAACTATGTCACTTTCTTTATCCTTCTCTTCAGCAGTCATAACGGCTTGCTCCAAAGTAGGATCAAACTTCTTACCTAAACATTCTATTTCACTAACACCATACTTCTTTAGCACAGAAATTAAGCCTTGATGAACCATGTTTATTCCATTTATGAAGTTTTCTGTTTCTTTACTTACGTTTGCATTCATGCTAACCGCTCTTTCAAAATTATCTAAAACAGGTAAAATTTCAAGAATTAATCCTTCGTTTGCGTACTTTAGCATTTTCTCTGTTTCTTCATCTTTTCTTTTACGATAATTAATTAACTCTGCTTGATGTCTTAACGCACGCTCTTCAGCATCAGAAGCCTTTTTATTTATTGCTTCCACTTCTTCCTTAGTAAGCTTTATAACATCTTCTGTTTCTTTATTTTTATTATGCTTTTTATCTTTATGGTCTTTTTCTTCTTTTATATTCATATCTTTATTTATTTCTTCATTCTTCTTTTTTTCTTCTGTCATATTTTTACCTTTCTATGTTTTGCTTTATATAGTTAAGTAGTGATACAACCTTTTCATAATCCATTCTCTTAGGTCCTACTATCGCAATTGTGCCTTCTTCACCATTTATATCATACTTAGTCTTAATAACCGATACATCATCATCAAAATTATTTTCATGACCAATATACACGTTTATATCATTACAATCGGCTTCTATTTTCTTAACCATATTTTCATCATCAAATTTATTAAGTATTTCTTTTACTTTTGCTACGCTATCAAATTCCCTATAATCAAGCAATTTTGTTCTGCCTGCCATATGCATATGACTCTTATAAGAAAACTCATTAAACGCATTATAAAAGGCCTGATATAAAGCTTCGTGGGATTTAACATAATTTCCAATTATTGGCTTAATCTCAAATTCCAGTTTAGCGGAAACCTCATCAAGTGGTGTTCCAACAAGAAGTTTATTAATTAATTCAACTACCTTTTTAACTTCATTAGGTGATACTTTGCCTACGTTAAGCTCTTTGTGCTCAACGTGACCCTTATCCGTTATAACAATTGCTATTACCTTACTATCACTAAAAGGTATCGTCTCAACTTCCTTTAGTTTGTTTTCTGCACTAGATGCTCCTAAAACAAGTGAAGTACAATTAGTTATTTCCGATATAATTTCCATACTTCTTGTAATTACATCTGATAAAACAAGCCCTTTGTTATCAAATATAGTTTGAAGTTTCAAAACTTCCTCACCAGTCATTTTTTTAGGTTCCATCAAATTATCAACGTAATAGCGGTATCCCATTTCACTAGGCACACGGCCAGATGACGTATGAGTTTTTTCAAGATAACCCATATCTTCTAGTGATGCCATCTCGTTTCTAATTGTTGCAGATGAACAATTAAGTTTATCACACAATAAAGAAGAACCAACTGGATTAGCAGTTTTAATGTACTCTTCTACAATCAGCTTAAGAAGTTCTTTCCTTCTTTCACTTAGCAAGTTTATCACCTTCTTTTTTGTAGTCTAACAGTATTATAATATGCATTTTTAGCAATGTCAATACCAGAGTGCTAAATATTTATTAAAATTTATTAAAAAAGACGACTAACAGTCGTCATTATATTAATATATTATAACATTATAATTTGGTTTTTTAGCTAGTACTGCATCTTTATTAGACTCAGATTTAACATACACATCCATGGTGGATGGTACAAATCCTACACTAAAGATTTTTGTAACAATTGAATCGGTTAATTCTGGAAGTTTAACAGTTTTAAGTTTTTGACCATAATCAAAAAATCTATTAATTGTTGTTACCTTAGACATATCCCAAGTGCTTAAATCTAGCACTTTTAGATTTGCGCAACCTCTAAATAACTGATTCATGTTAGTAACTTTTGATACGTTCCAACCAGTTACATTTAACGTCGCTAAAGATGAACAATCTCCAAATGCACCATACCCACTATTTCCATCCATAACATTCGTTAAATTATCAGTACTCCATTTTGATAAATCTAGATTTGTTAAAGACGTACAAACCGCAAACATAGCCTCTATATTTACCATGCTTTTAGTATTCCAGCTTTCTATACCCTTTATTTCTGATAAAGCTTTACATCCCTTAAACATATAGTTAAAATTCTTAACATTTGATACATCAAAATTACTTAAATCTAAATTAGTAAGTTTAGTACACTCGAAAAACATACCATTATAAATTTTTCCGAAGGTAATTACACTCATCGTATTAAAATTCATAAGATCTAAGTTTTCTAAACTAGAACATGATGCAAACATACCAGCCATATTAGTTACCTTTGAAGTATCAAAGTTTGAAACATTAATGCTAGTAAGCTTCGAACAACCAGCAAACATTTTTTCCATATTTGTCACATTTGACGTGTTAAGACCAGAAACATCCAAAGCTGTAAGAGATGAACAGCCATTAAAAGCATACATTGCATTTGTTATTTTTCCTGTATTTAATCCAGAAATATTTATGTTTTGCAAACTTTTGCAACCAGAGAATAAAGCAACAATATCTACTACGTTTGAAAAATTCATCGAAGATAAATCAACATCAACCAAAGAAGAACAACCTTCAAATAATCCATAATTCGTATACCATTCACTCCATCTATAACTTACATTAATTAATTTTGGAGTGCTAAAATTACTTAAATTAATACTTCCAAGACTAGAACAATTATGGAACATTGCGCCAATATCAGTAAGACTATCAGTATTTAGAAAACTTAAATCTAAGCTAGTTAAACTCTTATCACCCGAAAACATATTTTGCATAGTTGTTACTTTTGATGTATCAAAACCAGAAAAATTTAGTTTGGATAAGTTGGTGCAAGAACTAAACATTGATTTCATAGACGTTACATTAGACGTATTAAAATTTGATACGTCTAAGCTAGCAAGTTTAGAGCATCCATTAAACATAGTCGCCATGGTAGTTACATTTTGCGTGTTAAATGAAGATACATCCAAACTAGCTAATGACGAGCAATTAGCAAACATACCTTGCATCGTGGTAACATTTGAAGTATTAAAACTTGAGACATCAAGATTTTCTAAAGCGTTGCATGCATAAAACATATAACTCATATTAGTTGCATTAGACGTATCTAAACCTTTTATGTTTACACTTACCAATTTTTTGCATCCATTAAATATACTTTGCATATTTTTAACATTTTTAGTGTCAAAGTTTGAAATATCAATGTTAGTTAATGATGAACAATTCAAAAACATATTTAGCATAGTCGTAACTTTAGAGGTATTAAAATTTGAAACATCAATGTTAGTTAATGATGAACAATTATGAAACATCTCTGTCATACTTGTTATATTTGGTGTGTTCCATTTTGATAAGTCTAGATTAGTAAGAGATGAACAGTCGTAAAACATATCTGCCATACTCACAGCTTTTGATACATTCCATCCTGATACATCAAGATCTACCAATTTAGAACATCCTCTAAATAAATATCTAAATTCAGTGACATTTGAAGTATCCCAATTAGACACGTTTAACGTTGTTAGTTTAGAGCAATTATAAAACATTCCAAGATCATAATTAGGACTTCCAATTGATAATGCTTTAGAGGTATTAAAACCAGATAAGTCTAGTTCCGTTAAGGCTGCACAATTTCTGAACATTGCAGACATTGTAGTTACATTGGAGGTATTCCATCCTGAAAAATCAATTTTTTCTAAAACTTTACATTCTTGAAACGCAAATGACAAATTCACTGCATTGCTAGTGTTAAAATAATTATCAAAAGATATTTTTTTCAAAGATGAAAAAAAGCCAAATAAAGTACTAGAGTTTTTTGGAGCATATACTTCTCCTACTCCACCAATATATAATTCGTATAACCCGTTATTATCAGAGTCTTTATATGATGCTATTACGGTGCTGTCTTTGTTTGCAGAGGCATCCCAGTATCCTATCGCATTTTCTACTGGATCTAGTGTTGGTAAAAAGGTTATATTTTCAACTTTATTTTTAGTTATTGGACCATTGTTAAAAAACGTACTTGTTGCAGAGCCACCACCGGTTGCTAAAGTAGATTCCGGTTTCTTAAAGTCAAACTTAAGCACTGTATCTAAATTGGTATTACTAGGAAGTGTCGTTATGCTATTTTTATATTTTATCTTTACGATAAATTCTTTTGTTGTAGCAGGCTCTATTAATTCTTTTATTCCTATACCATTTATTACGTATTCCATATTATCATTATTATTTATTTCTTGTGATATAGAATTTATCCACATTGCTACATTTCCCTTATTTACCACTACAACTTTATATGATACCGTAGAATTAACTTGCTTTAAATCTACTCCTAATTTAATCGTGTTTTTACTATAATTACTATTATAATTTTCTAATCCTACGTTTTCTGTTTCATATAATGATACGCTTGTTATTCTTATATCTGCATCTACTCTAAATGTTGCTTCTCCACTTATTTTTAACTCTCTATTTAACGCTGCATAACCTACTGATAAACATAATGTAAAACATGTAAAAAGTAAAAACAGCATTAAATTGGTTCTGTTTTTATATTGTTTTCCCACTTTTATCTTTCTATATTTCATACTTATCTACCTCATTTTAGTTATGCTCTCGTATTTAGTCTATCATACGCTTTAGTCTATCATACGCTTTTTAATTCTTTATAACCTTGCAAGATTAACTTATTTTCCTATTGTTTATAATATCATATACCCCACATCGGGTGTCAATAGGAATAAATTTGTTTATAAAAAAACAGCCTTATTTAGGCTGCATATTATTTTATAAAGCTTATTACTTTGTCTATTCCAATTAGATATATTATTAAAGCTGCTAAATCCAAAATTAATAATAATGATAAAACTACAATTATTAATATTTTGCTATTACTCTTAGGCTTAACATTTTCTTCATTATCAGGAGTTAAATTAGACGTTTCATTTTTATCTTCTTGTTGCTGTGATAAATTATTACTTTCTTTAACTTTATCATCAGTTTGATCAGAATTTTCTTCACTATCATTTGTCTCTGAAACTTTATCTTCTTCATTAATATTTTCTAACGATGGAGTTTCATCTAATATTGGAATCATATCATTATTATCTGACGTAATACCATCAATAGCTTGATTATTTTTTTGATCATCACTATCTGAAACATCCTCCATTTCATTTAATTCTTCTAAAGCATCTTCGTTTAACGTTTCTTTTTTTTCAGCATTAGGTTCCATATATACCTCCGTAATATATAAGTATTATACATTAATTAGAACAATTATTCAATACTTAAAAGCATCAAGCATCATTATAATTATCTCATTTGAAACAAACAGCTTATCTTCTTTTATATATACGTATTTACCTGTCTCGGTAAGAAAATTATTTCTAACTAAATCTTTATAATCAAATACATCTTCTAATAAAACATCATATTTTTTGTAAAAGATATCTTTATTAATACCACTTATTTTCCTTAACGAAAGCATAACTTCATCTTTCATTAGTTCATTTATACTTAATTTTTCTTCGTAAACTCTGGTTATACCAGCATTATATTTAAATACGCTTTTAGTATTATCATACCTAACATTATTAACAAACCCAGAGGCTCCCGCTCCAAATCCATAGTAATTATCATTATTCCAGTAAGTTAAATTATGTCTTGATTCATACTTTTCTTTTGCAAAATTACTTAATTCATAATGATTATATCCATTATTTTTTAAGTAATCTAATATTAGATAATACATTTTATTTTGAATGTCATCACAAGTTTCTTTAATGTTTTGTAACTTAAGGTTAGTGTGTTCTTCTATTATAAGTGCATACGTACTAATATGTGGAACATCTAGCATTTTTATTATTTCTAAATCACTTTTTAAATCATTTATACTTTCATCAGGAAGTGCATACATTAAATCAATATTTATATTGGAGAAATATCTTTTTGCTAGGTTTATATTTTCTATCATTTTCTTTTTATTAATGTCCCTATTTAATACTTTAGAATACTTTTCATTAAAAGTTTGAATACCTATACTTATTCTATTTACACCACCACTTTTTAAAGCGAGAAGCATTTTTTCATTTATATCTTCATAATTACACTCAAACGTATATTCATAATAATGGTTTAATTTAAATGTTTTAAGAATATAAATTAACTTATTTAAATTTTTAGAAGATAACGAACTAGGTGTTCCACCACCTATATACAATGTATCTAATACTTCGTTTTTATAATTTTTACTTATTTCTTTTTTTAAATTATCAAGATAACCATCTACCACTAGTTCATTATAATAATTCTTACAAAAATCACAGTATGAGCATATTTTTTTGCAAAAAGGAATGTGTATGTAACAACTTTTTATCATTGAAGTATCACTCTTTCACCAGAAAGTTCTTCACTTTCAATATAATCATCATAACAACTATCACAATAATTAATTATTTTTTCTTTATCACCTAATATATTAATTGGAAGAATAACGGTTAGTTCATGATTTAATATTGCCTGATTATATATACCACCATCCTCTGTCATACTCATAGATATAATAAGTGGTTTTGAATATTTATTATGATTTAATACATAATATGTTAAATGCCCACCATCATAGCCTTCATAAGGTTTTATAAAGTCATAATTAGGACTAATTTTATTATTATTTGCAATATCATATAAATAAGCGCAATCTTTTTTATATACTATTATTTTCTCATCATCTATACCATAATAACATACCATTTTAAGTAAAGGATTAACCGGAATTATCTTATCATTTTTCTTTGTAAACTCTGTTTTTTCTAAATCAATTACATAAAATAAATCATCAGAAACTTTATATATTGCTTTATTATTTTTATATAACGATATATCATTATCAAACAAATAATTATCTACTTCATCTTTTGTTGCAATACTTTTTCTAAAAGGAACCAAAACCGTACCATCTTCTTTTATAACTGATGTTATAACAATATATCTATCTTCACCTATTTTATTTGTATATAAAATAGGAATATAACCATCTATTATAGTAGCATTATCTAAATCAACGTTTATTATATTATCTTGATATTTTATTTCAATTATTTTTTGTAATTTCATTTTATATGTCCATTATCAATAGAAGATGGAACATTAGATTCTGATACTAAATCTATTTTCTTTTTTTCATCATCGGTTAATAAATTAGAGTGAACGATTTCATAAATAGTTGAACGAGGTATTTGAAATTCTTCTTCAGCTTGTCTATATGTTGCACAATTTTTAATTATATAATCATATATTTTTAATGCTTCATCTCTTGTATAACTTGACTTTCTAACACCTGTTTGACCACCTTTTACTTTTCCCTTTTGTTCATTTTCATATTTTTTTAATACTATTTTTTTATAAAGTAATCTATCTTTTTCATCTTTAGAACCACATAATCTTGCAAAATAATTATTTAATGTTTTTTTTGATTTTATGCCTACATATAAAGCGGCATCTTCTAACGTAACATCATTATTAATGTAATATAAAGCTGCTTTTCTTATACTTTCAACATCTATCATAATATCCTCCTAATTACTATCTACTTTTAAAACTGATAAGAACGCCTCTTGCGGTATTTCTACATTTCCTACTCTTTTCATCCTTTTTTTACCTTCTTTTTGTTTTTCTAATAGTTTTCTTTTTCTTGATATGTCACCACCATAGCATTTAGCAAGCACGTTTTTCTTAAGTGCCTTAATATCACTTCTAGCAATTGCTTTAGTTCCAATAACAGCTTGTATAGGAACTTCAAATAATTGTCTTGGAATTAATTTTCTTAGGTTTTCTACTACTGCTTTACCACGAGTATATGCAAAGTCTTTGTGCGTAATAATAGATAATGCATCAACTTCTTCTTTGTTAATTAAGATGTCCATTTTAACTAAATCACTTGGTTTATATCCAATTAATTCATAATCAAAGGAAGCATATCCTTTTGTAAAAGATTTTAATTTATCAAAGAAATCATAAACAACTTCAGATAAAGGCATTTCATAGTGAATGTTTACCCTAGTTTTGGTAATATAGTCCATGTTTATGTAATCGCCCCTTTTATCTTGACAAAGTTCCATAACAGGTCCTATAAACTCACTAGGAACAAAAATATTTGTTTTTATATAAGGCTCTTTTATTTCCTTGATTTTAGTTCTATCAGGCATTTCATTCGGGTTATCCACAAATAATTCTTCACCACTTGTAAGAGTTACTTCATACACAACGGATGGACTTGTTGCAATTATATTTATACCAAACTCTCTTTCAATTCTCTCTTCCGTAACATCCATATGAAGCATTCCTAAAAATCCGCATCTAAAGCCAAAACCTAATGCAACAGATGTTTCAGGTTCAAAAGATAGTGCTGCATCATTTAGTTTTAATTTTTCAAGAGCATCACGTAAAAGTGTATATTTATTTGACTCGGTTGGATAAAGGCCGCAAAAAACCATCGGTTTCATGGGTTTATAACCTGAAAGTGCCTCTCCTGGCATCTTTGATAAGGTAATTGTATCGCCAACTTTAATATCACTAACACTTTTAATTGAAGCACATAAATATCCTACTTCTCCAGCACTTAACGTATTAACCTTTTTCTCTTGAGGAGTATGTTTTCCTAATTCTACTACTTCATATTCCGCATCAGATGATATCATCTTTATTTTATCACCAACAGATACTTTCCCGTTAACTATCCTGGTCCATATTATCGCACCTCTATAAGATTCATAAAAACTATCAAAAATTAAACCTTGCAGTTTTTCATTTTTATTACCACTAGGGGATGGAATCCTATCTACTATGGCATCTAAAAGCGCATCTATTCCATATCCTGTTTTAGCACTAGTTAAAATAATATCTTCTTCCTTAAAACCAAAGGTTGTAATAATTTCTTCTTTTACTTTTTCTATGTCCGCATTTGGTAAATCTATTTTATTTATAATTGGTATTATAGTAAGATTGTTTTCCAAGGCAAGATAAAGGTTTGCAAGTGTTTGTGCTTCTATTCCTTGAGCAGCATCAACCACTAAAATAGCTCCTTCACAAGCTGCCAAAGAGCGCGATACCTCGTATGAAAAATCCACGTGTCCTGGGGTATCTATTAAATGGAACATATAGTCTTTACCATTTTTTTTATAGGTAAGTTCTACCGCGTTTAACTTTATTGTAATGCCACGTTCTCTTTCAAGATCCATATTATCTAACATCTGGTCTTTAGACTCTCTTTTTGTAACCGCTTCTGTTTTTTCCATTATTCTATCAGCAAGAGTTGACTTACCATGATCTATATGCGCTATTATACTAAAATTTCTTATGTTTTCTTTTTCCATAAATTTTCACCTACTAACCTATTTTACCACATTGATTAAAAAGGAAAAAGCCCTTTATTAAAGGCTTTTTCGTAAAATTTCAATTTGTTTTTTAGTAATACCTGTGATATCTATTATATCTTTAATTTCCATACCTTTTTTAAGTAATTTTCTAGCAGTTTCCATGTTGGCTTCTTTCTTGCCCTTTAAAAGTCCTTCTTTAAGTCCTTCTTTTTTGCCCTCTTTTATTCCTTCTTCTTTAGCATACTTTAAGTCGACTTTTTTCATCCAAGAGTCCATCTCTTCTTTTACATATATTCCTTGTAATATCTCATCATCAGATAACTTACATATCTTTTCATTTACTTTATCCATTACATCATCACCTTCTGATACTTCCTTTAATTCTCTTTTATTATCTAATATCATTAAAGCAAGTTCCCTTTCAAATGTATTTAACTTATCTTTATTATAATACATATCTTTTATTTTTGAAAGATTTACGTGATATATTATTGGATCATTACTTTCTATGTAGTCACATCTTTTCTTACCTGTTTCTTTTTCTATCATTTCAAACTTTGTAATTAGTTTATCTCTAAACTTTCATTTAACATCAAAATTTACTTGGATTATCATTTTATCATAATCTATGTATTCTTCTTTTTCTTTTATACTTCCTAATATCAATCTATAAATATACATATTATTTTTATGCGTTAATGACTTATAATATCCCTTATTCATTTCTAAATTTATTTTCATGTTTTCTACTTCTACTATTAAATCTGATATTTTTCTTTTGTCTTTTTTTGATAGTTTTGTATGCTCAGTATTTTTATATACCAAATTATCTAGAATATATTCTTTATCTATATTTAGTATATTACTTAGTATTCTTGCTAGATATTCTTTATTTTCACTTAAAACACTTTTAAAGACATAATCATATGTCATTGGTATTACTTTTCCTTCTTCTAATTTATTTATTATATCACCTCCCAAGGCCTTACTATAGTCTAAAAGGATATTTATTACAAATTAGTTTTCTGCATTAAAAAGTATGCAGAAAAACAATTTTATCTTAGCAGAACACTTATTTTTGGCATATCTTTTCTTATCATTTTTTCTTTTTTGTGCTTTTTTATAAATCGTTCGACAAATTACGACATTAAAAAAATCCTTAAGTTTAAGGATTTAATTAATTTCTTCTAAATAAAGTCTATCTTTATAATAAGCCTTATAAGCTTTAGCTTTTTTGCTACTTTTTATTACGCTTATAGATTGATCAGTAAATTCTATCGCTGCACAATTATCTACGCATAATGCAAGTTTATCTTTATTTTTTTCTAATACTTTTTTTAAATCTTCCATCTTTTTAGGATCACTAGAAAAATGAGGTACAAACATATAATCAATAAAACCTAGTCCATCAATTTCAACATAATTATTAGATATATTATTAATTATTTCAGTATCTGATAAACCACTTTTTAAATACGCGATTGCTCCTGCAGATATTCCCGCTAAAACAGAATTTGTATCAAGTTTTTCTCTAAGCATTTTATCAATACCATTTTCTTTTAATACGTTAACTAGTTTAACGGTATCTCCGCCACCAATATATATTATGTCCGCTTTTCTTATTTTTTCTTCCACGACTTCTATATGTGTTAGCGTTTTATTAGATATCTTACCAGTTTCGCATCCTAAGTTTTTATAAATGTCTTTAATTAACTTATAGTATGAATCCGCAAAATTACTTGCAAGACCAATAAATAAAAAGTTAGGTTTTTCCTTACCGCACAACTTAACAATTCTTTTATCTATCGCACCTGTTTCGTATTTAGTTTCACTTTTTCCTATATCGCCACCACCAATTAGCATTAATTTCATATTTACTCCTTCTTTCTTAAAGCTTCCATTTTAGCTTTTATTATTTTAATTCTATCTTCTTTTTCTTTATCATCTTTTAAATACGCACCATCTTTTTTAATTACAATATCAGTTTCTTTTATAGGAAACGAAAAACATTCTTTTTGAACCGTTATCTTTTCACCATTTAAGATATTTTCAAGTAAAACGATATCATCTTCCACTTTATCTACCGCATATTTCATAAAATCACCTACCCGTTAGTATCCGTCTCTAAAGTTTGAACACTTAAATTCTTACCGTCTGATGTAAATGTTATCGTACCATCTAAATCAGTCCTATAAACTTTAATGTTTCTTTTATTTAGTTTATCTAGCGTTCTATTAGATGGGTGATTATATGTGTTATTTTTACCAACGGAAATAACCGCGTATTTTGCACCAACACTATCTAAAAATTCATCAGTTGAACTATACGTAGAACCATGATGAGCAACTTTTAAAACATCACTTTTAATGTCATCATCATATATTTCTTTTTCAACGTTACTAGTTGCATCACCCGTTAACAAAAATGAAGTTTTACCATAAGTTAACCTTAAAACTATCGAAGAATCATTTATGTCGTTTGTCTCATCACCAGAATATATAACTTTTATATTTGCATCACCAAGTTTAAGAGTATCTCCCTTATTTGGAACAGTATATTTTAAGTTGCGCCTGTCAAGTGCATCTAACACATCCATAAACGTTTTAGTGGTAGATAATTTATTAGGCATATAATAATTATCTATTTTAAAATTATTAATTATATCATCCATACCACCTATATGATCTTCATGAGGATGGGTCGCAAAAACGTATGTAAACTCTCCTATTCCAAGACTTTTAAAGTAGTTAACTAATTTTTCTCCATCTTCATTATTACCAGCATCTATAAGCATATTATAATTACCATTTCTAATCAACACCGAATCTGCTTGACCAACGTCAACAAACGAAACAGAAAGATTCCCCTCTATTTTTGCATCTATCTTATCACTTTTTGTACTATCATTTATAGATGCTGCCGTTTTAGAAATATCGTTTAAAAAATCACTTTTAAATACCGCAACAAGTAAAATGACAATTCCTATTATTATTTTTATTAATTTATTTATTTTTTTATCATTCATGAATTATCTACTTCCTATCCTTTATAATTATATCAAAAAAATGAAGTATTTAACTATTTTTTAAATAGTAACTTACTCCATTTTTATCTTCTTTCTTTTCTACATCAAATGAATCTAAATAATTATCTATGTAAACATCATTTTTAGTTTTTATTTTAGATATTTCTGCATCTTTAAAATCCCTTAGTCCAATATTTAGAACATCATTTAACATAATCATACCCACCATACTATTAAACTCAGAATCATCAAAGTTATACTTAATCATTATTTTATTTTCTTTTCTTACAAAATATACCTTTCCAACATAGTGTTTTCTATATTTTAGATATATCTCATAAATACTAAACTTATCATTTTTTATTAATAGTTTAAATTTTATTTCCTCCAAAAAACCACACACCCTTTTACTTTAGATTAAAAAAAAGCTTAATTTTAAGCTTCTTCTTTCTTAACAACTTCTTTTCCTTTGTAGTTGCCACATTCTGGGCAAACTCTATGTGGTCTAATCATTTCTCCACATTTAGGACATTTTACTGTTCCGTTAGCTTCAATTTTATAGTGAGTACGACGCATTCTTTTTCTTGTCTTACTAACTTTTCTGAATGGAACTGCAAATAATTGGATATCCAACTTTAACATATTCTCACTCCTTCCTTACTCTTTGATATAATCTTTTAACTTTGCGAGTCTTGGATCAATTACTTCCTCATTGGTATCTTCCGTAATAAGACGCCAGCCATCACCTTCAACTGGTTCATCACTTGCGTCAGGCGCAAGAACTCTTAAAGGAACATCCACTAATATATTTTGCCATACAATTGGAAAAATATCAAGTCTATTTTGATTAATTTCTAATGAATTGTCATCATTTTCACCAATTATCTCATCTATTTCGCTACTAAATGGATATTCTACGTCTTTTAACGTTCTAGCACAAGGAAGTATCATTGTTCCTTTAATGGTTATATAAAGTTCATATTCTTCTTCATTATTAAATATATAACCCTCTACCTTGACAGGCGATATTCTTCTAATATCCGTATTTTTAAGCATTTCTTTGGGTACTATAACTTCGCCTTTAATAGGCAATTTATATAGATTATTATAAATAAGCTTAGTTAAGTCAATTATCATACAATCACCCCTTGTAAGGTAAATTATACTATCTTTTTAGTTTTCATGCAAGAATTTTTAATAAACTGTGTTATAATTGTTTAAAGCAAAGGAGCGCGTTATGAAATATTTATTTATTATTGCAATGAAAAAAGAAGCTGATGACATAATAAATCACTACAAACTAGATAAAATAGATGATAATTATTATAAAAAAGATAATTTAGAGCTTGTTATAACAGATGTATCAAGAAACGGAATTACAAGTGCACTTGTTAACTTAAATTGTAAATATAACATTAGTTATAAAGACTATATTGCAATTAACATTGGTATGGTAGGATCTAACAACTTAAAAGTTGGAGAAGTTGTTATGGCAACAAAAAGCTTTGGTTACCACTTTAATCTTACGCCTTTTGGAGACCCTTTATACCATGCTTTAAACTCACCCTTTAACTTAGAAAAGATAGACGATATAAAAGGTGCCATATGTTACACATCAGATGGCTTTGTGCTTAAAACAGACATAAAGGAAGACGCTATATTCGATATGGAATTAAATGCTATAGTTAATTTTCCATTTAAAAAATACTACTCTATAAAAGTAGTATCAGATAGTCTTAATAATAAAGAGTATGATAATTTTGATTATCAAAAATCATTAGAAGAAATAATAAAAGTAATAGACAAAATAATATAGGTCTATTACTTTTTTTCATAATAATTTATTATATCTTCATACAAATTAACATTAAAGGTTTTATTTTTTATTTCTTCTATCTCAAATTTATATGGAGGGTATAATCTATCTTTTACAAATGGAGTTTCAAGTATCTTAGGAACATCTTTTAATCTATCGTTATATATAATGTTAATTAAGTTTTGAAAACCAATCGTACCATACCCTATATTTTCATGTCTATCTTTATTGGAAGATAAAATGTTCTTAGAGTCATTTACGTGAATACATCCTATCTTTTCTATTCCAATTATGTTATCAAACTCATCTAAAAAGCAATCAAAATTAGACATATCATAACCAGCATCATTTAAATGACAAGTATCTAAACATACCATTAATCTTTGACTATTATTTACACCATCTATTATCCTTTTTATATGATCTAATTTAAAGCCTACTTCAGTTCCTTTACCCGCCATTGTCTCAAGTAATATTGAAACATTAGACTCAGCCTTTAAAACCTCGTTTAAAGCGTTTATAATGCATTTTATTCCTCTATCTATATCAAGAGTAGTATAACTGCCTGGATGAAGTACTATTTTTTTAACACCAAATTTTTCTACTCTTTTTATTTCATCTTTCAAAAAATTAATTGCAAATAAATACTTTTCCTTATTTTCATCATTAGCTAAATTAATGATGTATGGAGCATGAACAATAACGTTTTTTATATCTATATTATTTTCTTTCATAAGTTTTAAAGCCTTATTTGTTAAATTATCATCTATCTTACTTCTTTTAGTATTTTGAGGAGCTCCCGTATAAAACATAAATGTATTCTCTTCATAACCTAATGCTTCTTTTGTACTTCCTAAAAGCTGCGTATTACTCTTAAAAGATACATGTGAGCCTATTAATAACATATAAATCACCTCTTATTTTATAAATTCATTATACTAAATTTATAATAATAAATCAAAATAAAAAGAATTGAATAATTTCAATTCTCAAAATTATTATTCTGTCGCTGGTGATGTTGCTGTAATATTTCCATTACTATCAACGTAACATGAAATTGTTGGCTTCTTATCTCCATTTACCTTATCAATATCTACATGTGTTTTACCAATATTACCATTATTATATCCACTTACTAAATTAAAATCAGCTTTTTCAAATTCACCACCAGATGTTGCTGTAACCGTTACCTTCCATGCCGAAGAATCACCAGTAACGTTAATAGTATAATCATCTGTATCATAATCAACTACATCTCCTAGGCATTTGTCTTTTGAATTACAAGCTTTAATTGACCCATCCGCTTGTTTTGTTTTTACACCATTAGCAGCCATTTTAAGAGTACTTATCATTGAGTTTGCTCTTGTTCTTGATATTGTTTTATTTATTTGTTGTGTTGCAATTACCATTATAATTGCTAATACTACGATAACCGCCAACAACTCGATTAACGTAAAACCTTTGTTATTCTTTTTCATTTTTTTCCTTCCTTTTCTTTTTTCTTTTATAGTAATTAGTTTTTTGCATTTTATCCTTAAGTTTAATAATTAATTTTAATATAATATGTTTTTGAAAGGAGAAAAAATAATGTTAATAGGGAAAATAAAATACGAAAGATATATCATTAGTTGGCTAAATGATAAGAAACTATATGTAAAAGAATCTACTTACGCAAACTATTCATTTATCGTGTATAATTACATAATACCAGAAATAGGATATTATAATTTAAAACAATTAAATAATAGTCTTTTGCAACATCTTGTTGTAAAACTATACGAAAAAAAATTATCAATAAAAACTATAAAAGACATAATTATGGTTATTAAAAGTAGTTTAATAAAAGCCTTTGATGATAATAAGGTAAAGAGATTTAGTTTAAAATTAAATTATCCAAAAGAAAAAAAACATAAAAAAAGTGAATGTATTATCTCAAATTGAGCAACATATATTAATGGAATATGTATTAAACAATAATGATGCTAAAAATTTGGGAATATTAATTACAATGTATTGTGGTCTTAGAATCGGAGAGATATGTGCATTAAAATGGAAAGATATTGATATGGATAATAAAATTATTTATGTAAATAAAACTTTACAAAGAATATTCTTAAGAAATGAAAAAAGATCTGAATCTAAAGTGATAATAACTACTCCCAAAAGCAAAAAATCATGTAGAGATATTCCAATAAATGATGTTTTATATAAAACACTCATTAAAACTTAAACACTTTAATTATCACTCATTAAGGCATATGTTTGCTAGCACATGCATATCACTTGGAATAGATTATAAAACTGTAAGTGAGTTTCTTGGACATTCAACTATTACTTTAACACTTAATTTATATGTCCATCCAATTCTTCAGGACAAAATAAAATGTACTGATGCAATAGCAAAAAATTTAATGTATAAATAGTGTAAACATTTAATAATTATAAATTATAAAAATCTAAATATATTGACAATAATATTTAATCATGTTATTATTTTGTTGATAATAGTAAGTAGAAGATAAAGAGAAAGATTCTTATTTTTAATTATTAAACTTAAGGATAAAATGCAAAAAGCTAATTACTATAAAAGAAAAAAGAAAAGGAAGGAAAAAAAATGAAAAAGAATAACAAAGGTTTTACGTTAATCGAGTTGTTGGCGGTTATCGTAGTATTAGCAATTATAATGGTAATTGCAACACAACAAATAAATAAAACTTTAAAAAAGTCTAGAGGAGATTCATTTTACGATTCTGTTTTGATGATTGAAAAAAACGCAAAAATGTTATGTGCTCAAAACAATGATTCAATAACCACTAATGATTTAATAGAAGCAAGTGATATAGATGATAAAAATTATACATTGACAGGAGAAAGTAATAAATTGACTATCCAAGGTAAAGAAAAATTTAATAATATGACATTACCTACAACTTTAAAAAGTACAGTTAATAAAGTTAAAAAAGATACCAATAATGATTACGAAGACAGATTACAACTAACTTTACCAGATGGATGTTCATTTGGAACTACGACTCCAACAGAATAATATTAAAAAATACTATTCATTAACCGAATAGTATTTTTTTAATATTGTAACTTCCTTAGAACCATACTTTCTGGTTTTGTAAATTATAAGATTACTATATTTTTGGTAATCTATTTTTATTTCTGTTTCGCATACTATTATCCCATTATCATCTAATAAGCATAAATTATCATTTATTATGGCAAGTGATTTGTCAAGCTCATTTGTATGATATGGAGGATCTAAAAATATAATATCAAATTTTATACCAGTATTTATGAAGTTATTTAAGCTCTTTACTGCATCTTCCATTATAATACAAGCATTATCTATTTTAAGCATATTTATATTCTCTTTAATGGTTTTTATAGCAACCATATTATTATCTACTAAATAAGCCATTTTTGATCCATTAGAAATAGCTTCTATACCAATGTTTCCAGTGCCAGAATATAAATCTAAAAATAAAGAATCTTTAACGTATTCTTGAATCATTGCAAAAACCGATTCCTTTACCCTATCCATTGTAGGTCTTGTTCCGTCTATCATATATCCCTTTAATATTCTTCCCTTATATTTACCACTAATTATTTTCATTTTTCTTCACCAATTAAAGTATACAATAAACAAAAGAAAAAAACATCATTTTAGTAATGTTTTTTTGTTATTTTATCTATTCTATTATTTATTTGTAAAGTAAGCATATTTATCTTGTTTTGAATCATAACATGTTCTTTTATTAATTCGTTTTTAAGCATGTTTTCCTTAGCCTTTATAAATTCTTCTTTTAGATTATATTTTTCATAGTTTTCTTTAGCATAGTTAAATTTATCTATTAAATTTTTAGCATTAGAATCATTTTTTATTTTTTCTTTTATTTCATCTAATCTATGTTTAACACTAGATTCATCTATCATATCAGTTATTAAAAAAGCCTTATCTACCATATTATCACCTCAACACATTAATAAACTTACTAATCATATCCACTTTATCCATTATATCATTTATTTTATCAGTTGTCCTTAATTTGTACTTTTCTTTTACTTCTCTTATGAAATTATCTATCATCAAAGGATTTCTATTTAGAGTTTTATACCAATATGAATTAGTTCTTAGGTATCTTTTATAATCAGGATTAGAGTCTATCATTATTTTTATTTTAGTATCCATTAGTCCTCAAACTTCTTAAATACTTGTCTTGGCTGATATGTGCTTGCAGCATTACTTGGTGCCTTACCTATAGTTAATCCTTGTAAAAGTTCTATTGCTTTTTGCATGCTATTAATACCTTTTTGAACAGAATTCATATCTATTTTCTTTACCGAATCCATTAATGAAGAAAAACTAAAGGAATCACTAGTTTTTTTACTTTCATTTATGTTTTTTTCTTTGTATTTTTCCCATACTTTTTCATCATTTCCATACAGATTCCATATTTCATAAAACTTTTGCCAAGTCATTTCACCACTAGATACATAACTTACTAATTCTGGTTTTGTTCTTACAAATACTTTAAATTCTTCTTTCAAGATAATCACCTAATATAGTTTATGCAATAATATGACATTTTTATACTCAAATAAAAAGAAAAAAGACCATATATAATGGCCTATTCTACAATTATATTTAAAGAATAATAATCATCGTATTCATTGGTTAATAAATAAGATAATCTTATGTTACTTTTGGTTTCATTAATCATATACTTTCCATCTTTTAAAGCTTTTTCTATGTAACTTTTATACGTTGAAACGCTAATAAAGTTTTTTAATATAGAATTTACATCTGCAACTACAAGTGTTGATTTAAAATTATTTTTCTTATAAACAAGCGTAAGATCTATATAATTAACTTTGTTATTTTTATCATAATAAACCTTTATTAAGTCTTCAAGACCATCGCAGTCTTTTAGAAAATGAGAGCCTTCCGTAATTTCCATTACATGACTATTTCTAACCTCATATCTAGAAGATACATCCTCAAATCCAATCTTTCTAAATAATTTTTTTCTGTCTTTTTTATTTATAACCGCAACGTCTCCATCAAATTTATTTGCTACATTAAACACATAATTACTATTTCCATATAAGTATTTTTCATTTAACATCGCCGATAAAACATATAACATACATACTAAAATAATAATAAGTGCTATTAGAAACACATGTTTATTCTTCTTTTCTTTAGTAGGTTTAACTACTCCTGGAAAATCCATGAATACTATACCCTCATTATCCTTTTTTAAAGAAGTATTAAATGATTTCACCAATCATCACCTCTATTATAAATAATACCATTTATTTATATCTTTAACAAGAACAAAGTTAAATTTTTATAGTTTCCTTTATTTTCTTTATAACCTTTTTTTCTATTCTTGATATATAACTTTGCGATATATTAAGTTTTTCTGCAAGTTCTTTTTGAGTTATTTCTTTGGAGCCAAAAAGACCATATCTTAATTTCATAATCTCTTTATCCCTAGATGGAAGTTTTTCTATTTCCTTTAGAAGAGTCATTTTAAGATCATTATCCTCAAGTTCTTTAGTTACTAAATCAGGATCAGTTCCTAAAATATCCTCTAGATGAAGTTCATTTCCTTCAGCGTCAAATGATAGTGACTCTTCAAGCGAAACATCAGCGTTTCTTTTTTTATTTTTTCTTAGGTACATTAATATCTCATTATCAATACACCTTGATGCATAAGTTGCAAGTTTTATGTTTTTTCCTATCTTATAAGTATTTATTCCCTTTATTAATCCTATGGTTCCAATGCTTACTAAGTCTTCTAAGTCTATTTTAGTATTTTCATACTTTTTAGATAAATAAACGACTAATCTTAAGTTATGTTCTATAAGTTTGTTTTTAGCATCCACACTTCCTTCTTCCATTTCTTTTAGATACTTTAATTCTTCTTCCTTAGAAAGAGGCTCTGGAAGTACATCTTTCGCACCAACAAAAAATACCTGTCCTACTTTTTTAAATAAGTTCTTTAATAAACATAATAATTTCTTCATAATTTATCTCTCCTTTACAATTTTATTATGCAGTAATAAGTCTACATCATCAAAATTAAAATTATTGTCACTTATACCAATTAAGCACTCATCTTCTATTAAATTACCATTTACGATTAATTTCTTTATTTTAAAACATTTTATTAAGCTTTCTTTATTAACGGTAAGACATGGTACTAATATACATCTAGGATTGTACCCAGAAAGTGCGCTTTTACTAATTAATATAACTGGTCTTTTCTTATATGGATCATATAAGTTATTTCCAGTATCCAAAAACGCAGTAAATGTCTTTGTTTTGTTATTTAAAAACGTAATGGAAACAGAATAATACTTAGATAACCTTTCTTTTTCCTCACGCACTTTTTTAACGTATAAAAAAATTATTACAGGGGTAAGTAATATGATTATGATGATGTTAATACTAAATCCATTATTAAAGAAAATAAAGCCATAATTTTTATATGAAAATGATGAATTTATAAAATATAAAGCACCGCCTAATACTATGCTAAGTAAATAAAGATATGATATGTTTTTTAAAGTATATTTTATTGTTTTATAACCAAAGCAAATTAAAGTCATTAAAATAGAAATAAGTATTTTTATTAAAAACAACGTAAAAGAATTGATACTAACAAATAGTAAAAATATGCTTAGAGAACCTATTAATGCTCCTAAAAGTATCCTTTTTATCTTAACGTTTCTTCTTAAAATAAGGGATGTTGCAAGAAGCAGCAAAAAGTCAAAAAAGAAGTTTAAAAACAAGACTAAATCTACGTATATCTTCATTTGTATCACCACACTTTAAGTATACAAAAAAGACACTAATTAAAGTGTCTAATTATGTTTATAAATAAAAAAAGAATGCTAACTAAAAGCACTCTTTAGAAACTTCTTCTATTTTTTAAGAAATTTGGAATGTCATCATCGTCATCATCATCTTGAATGATGTTACTTACTCTCTGCTGCATGTTTGGAGTTTGAACAGGAGCTTGTTTAGCTGCTTCTTCTTTTGCTTTTTGTTCTCCTTTTTCAAATCCTGTTGCAATAACAGTTACGATTACTTCGTCATTTAAGTTTTCATTAATTACCGCACCAAAGATTGTGTTGATATCATTATTTGATGTTGATCTTACAACTTCTGCTGCATCTTCAGCTTCAAATAAAGTTAGGTTAGCGCCACCTGTAATATTGATAATTGCATCGGTTGCTCCTGAAATATCTGTTTCAAGAAGAGGACTAGATACTGCTTGACGAGCTGCTTCAACTGCTCTATTTTCACCTGTACCCATACCAATTCCGATAAGTGCGTTACCACTTTTTTCCATTACGGCCTTAACGTCTGCAAAGTCTAGGTTGATTAAACCTGTTACAGCGATTAAGTCAGATATTGATTGAACACCTCTATGTAATACGTTATCAACTTCATGGAAAGCCTCAACCATTGGTGTTGATTTATCTATTATTTCTCTTAATCTATCATTTGGAATAACGATTAAAGTATCTACGTTAGCTTTTAATTCTGAAAGACCTTCAATAGCTTGTGCCATTCTTCTTTTACCTTCAAAGCTAAATGGTTTAGTTACTATTGCAACTGTTAAAGCTCCAAGTCCTTGAGCTATTTCAGCAATAACAGGAGCTGCTCCAGTACCAGTTCCGCCACCCATTCCGCATGTTACGAACACCATGTCAGCGCCTTTTAAAGCCTCTTCTATTTCTTTTTTAGATTCAACGGCAGCTTCTCTTCCAACCTCAGGTCTTCCACCTGCTCCAAGTCCTGCTGAAATCTTTGATCCAATTTGAATCTTAGTTTCTGCCTTTGAACAATTTAATACTTGTAAGTCAGTGTTAGCAACTATGAATTCTACTCCTCTAACACCGCATTCTATCATTCTATTAACTGCGTTACCACCGCCACCACCGACACCGATAACTTTAATTTTTGCTAATTGATCTACTGGTAAACCAAACATCTTATTTCCTCCTTAATTGTCAAAAAAGTAGCTGAAAAACCTTCCAAATATCGAATCGCTTCTTCCTATTCTAGTCTTACTGTGAACTAAGCCATCCTCATCATAACTACTAAACATTGAATATTCTTTTCCCCTTAATTTTATCTTTTTAACGAAGTGCTTAATTGCACCTGATATAGTAATAAACCTTGCTTTTCTAATTCCTAAGGTATTTATCGTGTAAGTTTTGGCATTATTTCCAAAAACATCTTCCAAAACAAAGTTTAATCCTGGCATATCTGTTATACCACCTAATACCATTATATAACGAATTTGCTTATTTGTTAATACCTTTAATTCATTTTTAGCAACATTTAGTATTTCTACCAAACGTTTATTAATAACCTTTGAAAGTTCATACTGGTTAATCCTAACTAATTTTCCATTAACGTCTCTAACTTCATAAGTTTCGTTTTTATTTGCATATCTTGGATGTGCTATACCAAAGTTTTCCTTTGCTTTTCTAGCAGCTTTTTTAGTAGTGTAATAAATGTATGATATATCATCATCTATTATTTTACTTCCTATTTTTAAAACCGAAGTATTGGTAATTATTCCCTTGTTAAACATAGATACAGTAGTAATCGTTTTTCCTATGTTTATAATCGCTGTCATGCCACTTTCTAATTCTTCCGTTTTAACTTCTTCAAAGTCTGCAATCGGAGATAAAACAAGGTCAACTACCTCTACACCTGATTTTTCTACTACTTTAGCAAAAGATACAACGGAAGTTTTGGGAACACAAACCATCATCGCCCTTATTCCAAGCCTATCGCAAATCTTGTTTTTAGGATCTTTTAACGTTTCTATTTCTGAACCATTTTCATAAATAGTAAAGTCAATAGGAGTTACGGAAACTAATTCCATATTAGGTAGTATGTCATTAACAACTGAATTTTGAACTCTTAATATATCTTTTTCGGTAACCATTTTTTCTTCATTTACAATTGGTACGTTACCATGTACTAGCGTACATTCCGCATTATAAGCTGGTATTGTTATAACAGCTTTTTTAATAGGTATATTAATTCTTGATGAAATATCATCTAGTGCTAGTTTTAATCTTTCTAAAACAAGTGATTCATCTACTATAACGCCCCTTTTTATTCCCTTAGATCTAACTGATGATACCGCAAGAGTTCTAAATTTCTTACCATAATATTCACTAACTAATATTCTTATTGTATCAGTTCCAATATCAATACATGTGTATATTTTTTTCATAGGCTTCATACTCCCTTTTAAACTCTACCATATAAAAGTATTATACTATATAAACTAACTTTTTAAAAGTCAAAATTAAAAGAATTACTTAAGTATAATAATCCTTTTAATTAATAGATGAATACTCTTTTGTCTTAGTTTCTTTAGTTTTAATATTATATGAATATCTTATTATACCAACATCTTTATTTACGAATAGGTATATCAAAGTTTCACCTGACTTGTAAAATCCACTTAAAGACATATCTAAATATGAATTATCTTGTAATTTAGCATATTTAGCTAGTAAGCTTCCGTCAGTATTAACTATTTTTAAATAGTCATCCGTATCTTTTATAATCACATAATCATTTAAGATGAGTAAAACTTTTTTATAGTTCTTGCTTTTTTTGACAAGTTTTCCTTCTTTTGTATAAATACTAAATGATTCATCACTATTTCTAACAACTAAATTACCAGATTTAGTAGATGAAAACAAATCATACGAACCATCTAATACCTTATTAAAATCTTTATCATAAATTATGGCATTTCTTTCAATATCTCCATAATCTTCAAAATAATATATTTCTTTTCCATTACCAAACGAGCCTAAATAAGCTTCGCTTTCTTTTATTTCTTTACCAGTATTATAGTTTACTACGTAAGTTTTTCCTTCACTTTCTTTTGCGGCGATAAAACAGTTATCCACTAAAGAAGATGAGTTTGATGTAAATATGTTAGTATACTTAAAATCAGTCTTAAAAGAATTACTTTTTAAAGAATAAAAAGCGTACATTCCGTTTATGTTTGATACTGAAAGACCATAATCTTTATTTTCATATGACATAAAATCTATCGTGTTATATTCTGCATCTGGCATATCAAGTTTTAATGCCCTGTTAGTTTCGTAATTATATATAAGGTATCCATCATCTTTTATTATAACTTCATTTTTGTAATCGTTATATCCATACGTTTTACAAGATGAAACATCACATCTATAAGTTTCCATCATCTTGTATAAAGTATTTGTTTTATAAGACGTATCTTTATCATCTTTAATAAATACCGGGTAGTTATTAGCATCACTTTTATATATTTCTATTTTAGATGCCTCACCGCTTGGAACATACCAATCATCTTGTTTTTTTAATTCAGAAGTTTTTTTCTTAACGCCCTTTTTAACATTAGAATTATTATTATAAAGTGAAAATAAATATATAATCATAATAAATAAAATAATTAGAATTATAACTACTATTAATGTTTTATTATTAGACTTTTCCTTCATCATATACTCCTTATCATAATTAAATATTATCACACAATTTTTTCTATGTAAAGAAAAGAAGACTACTTTACCTCGAAGTAATCTCCGTAATCTAAGTATAACGTTCCGTTTTGTTTTCCTATGTTTTCAAGTATTGTGTTATATTTATTTAATTTGTTAAACTTATTAACCGTTAAATAAACACTATTACCATCATTCATATAAACATAATATCTATCACTATCTATATCATTAGGATCATATTTTATTTCAGACATCTGACATATGATGTTTTTGTTTAACTTATTCATTGCCTTGAGAAATCTAGATTGTTTTTTAGCTGGAACTTCGTTTGTTAAAAATGGTGCGCAAACTTCCTTTTCATCTTTGCTTACCGAATCTGTCATAACCTTTTCACCAGTATCTTTTTTTATGTACAAAACTTTCTTTTCTTTTACTTTTATTTTAATGGATAAGAATCCCTTTGATACCTTAGCATCTTTTATATATGGATTTTCCTTTAATTTATTTTTAACAAGCATGCTTATAACACTAAAAAATGATGGAGCATTATCTAAAGATGCTGCCTTTATTATTTCAGAATCAGATAATATCTCGTTTCCAGTAACTTCTATACTTCTTATTGGAACATCTATAAATTTATAGCACGAAAAAGAAATTGCTCCAATAATTAAAAGCAATAAAATTAATCTGCCAACTCTTAACCTTCTTTTTTTCTTCTTCGTCTTTTTCATAATTTACTCCCAGTTTACAAATTCTTGTTCTATTTTTAAATCTACACCTGTTTCATCTTTTACTTTATCATGTACGTAATATATTAAGTTTTTAACGTCTGATGCTGTCGCATCTTTTTTATTTACTATAAAATTAGCGTGTTTATCACTTACCATAGCGCCTCCAATAGAAAAACCTTTAAGGCCACAATCTTCAACTAATCTTCCTGCAAAATCTCCTTCTGGATTTCTAAATACTGAGCCTGCTGACGGAAAAGAAAGAGGCTGAGTCATTAATCTTTTTTGTCTTCTTCTTTCCATCAAATCTTTAATTTCCTTTTTATCTCCATGCCTTAAAACAAGCGTAGCTTCTAAGCATATGTAGTTTGGATTTTGTTGCAAGAATGATGATCTATATTTGTAATTTAAATCTTTATTATATAAAGTTTTAACCTTAAGTTCTGGCGTTAAAACTTTTATTTCTGACACTATGTATCCCATGTCTGATTTATAGGCTCCAGCATTCATAAATACTGCACCACCTACGCTTCCTGGTATACCTGATGCAAACTCAAGGCCAGTAAGTCCTTCTTTTTGTACTTTATAAGATAGTTTTACAAGACTTACGCCAGCTCCCGCAACTACGGTAGTATCTTTTATTTTAACGTCATTAAAATTATCTAGTTTTATTATAACGCCATCATATCTTTTATCACTAAAGATAACGTTAGAACCAAAACCTAATACTTTGTGTTTTATTCCTTCTTTATTTAATTTATCTAAAAGAATAATTAATTTATCAGTGTTTTTAGGATACACAAAAAGACTTGCTACCCCACCTACTTTATATGTGGTATTTTTCTCTAATTTAACGTCTTCTTTATATGAGCCAATGCTATTTTTCTTTATAAACGTAATTAAATCTTTCATTTTTTATCACCAACTAACTTTACTACTTCATCATATATTAATGATGCACTGTTTTTAACTTCAAACGATTTTAAATTTCTTTTTATGTTATTAGTATAAACTTTATCATTAAGAACTTTTTCTACCATTCTTAAAAGGGTATCACCTTCTAAGTCTTTTTCCTCTAAGATAAGAGCAGCATTAGAATTAACTAAGTCCATAGCATTTTTATATTGATGATTTTCAGTAACATAAGGACTAGGTATTAAAATTGATGGTACGTTAAGTGCTGATATTTCTGCTAAAGTAGATGCTCCCGCTCTTGAAACTAGACAATCAGTTTTCTTTAAAAGAGATGTCATACCATCAATATAAGGAACTAATTTTATGTTTTTTGTATACTTATTTTTCTTATACTCATCAAAATAGTTTTTACCAGTTACAAACATAACTTCATAATCTTTATTATTAAAAAGAGTTAACATGCCCTTCATTTTATCATTAATCGTCTTTGAACCAAGAGATCCCATAACTATTAAAACAAGTTTTTTGTTATCTGATAAGCCAAATTCTTTTTTATCTGCCTCTTTAGATGATATAGCATTTTCACTACAAGGATTTCCTGTATATATAAACTTTTTATCATTCATTTTTTCTTCTAGACTTTTAAATGACACAAAAACTTTATCAGCGTATTTACTAGCAAATTTATTAGTTATTCCAAAAGATGAGTTTTGCTCGTGAATACAGCATTTAACACCAAGTTTATGAGCTGCATAAATAACAGGTGCTGAAACGTATCCTCCAACTCCTATTACAACGTCTGGTTTAAATTTCTTTATTATTTTCTTACATTTAAACGTAGCATTTATAAATAAGAATGCACTTTTTATATTACGCGGGCTTAAACTTCTTCTTAAACCTTCTACACTTAACCCGACAAATTTAAATCCTGCCTTAGGTACTATATCTTTTTCCATTCTGTTTTTAGTACCTATGTATAATATTTCAGCATCTTTATTTCTTTCTCTTATTTTATTTGCAATTGCAAGCGCCGGATATATGTGTCCTCCAGTACCACCTGCTGATATAATTACTCTCATATTCTTCACCTACTATTCATTATATCATAATTATATGAGTTTAATAAATTAAAAAGAATTGTATTTGTAAACAAAAAAAGATAACGGCTCTGATAAAACCATTATCTTTTTAGTTTTGAAATGAAAAACCACTCTGAATTCAAGCAAACCCCAAATTCATTTTTAAATATTATCAGTATTTAATGTAGTATCTTATTCCAATGAGTTTTCTTTCTCATTTACAATTGTAAGTCCTAGAGTTAAATAAGATTAGCCTAATTTAGCCATTTTCACTATCTTAACAAACTCAAGATAGACTATAAAAATTATTAATCGTTCATCATTAAGATGTCCCTTTAAACAGAACACCTTTTTGATGAATAATAACTTCATAGTACCTCTAGGATGGTTTAATTATACACTAGCTATATGGTTTTTGTCAAGCGTTTTTTTACTTTTTTCTAATTTTCTCTATATCTTGATATGTTTAGTATTATTCCAATTGATATAAGTGTAATAATAAGACTACTTCCACCATACGAAAAGAACGGAAGCGTAACTCCTGTTACAGGAACAAGACCTACTACAACTGCTAAATTTAAAAGGGTTTGAAAAGAAAGCTGAAATATAATTCCAAATGTTAAAAACTTCGCAAAATTATCCGGAGCTTTAATCGATATTTTTATACTTCTTAATATTATTACTAAAAACAAAAACGCAACCGAAATAATTCCAATTATCCCAAGCTCTTCTGATATTACTGAAAATATAAAGTCCGTTTGTGGTTCTGGAAGATAAAAATGTTTTTGGATGGAATTGCCAAATCCCATTCCAAATAATCCGCCTGGACCTATTGCATACAAAGACTGAATTGCCTGAAAACCAGTTCCTAAAGGGTCACTCCAAGGATTTAGAAACGATACTATCCTCTCCATTCTATAAGGTGCAATTACAATAAGAACGCACACCCCTACCATACCAAGCATTCCAATTTTAATAAAAAATGAAAAATCTACGCCTGATATAAAAAGCATTGCAACAATTGTCATTACAAGAATAGTTCCCGTTCCAAAGTCTGGCTGAAGCATAATTAAAAAGAAAGATAACATCGTAACTATTAAAATTGGAAAAGCACCTTTCTTTACGCTTCTCATGTCTTTCGGATTATTATATATGTATTTACTAGTAAAAATGATTAAAGCAAGCTTCATAAATTCACTAGGCTGAATACCAAGACCTGCAACTCCAAACCAGCTTCTAGAACCATTTCTTATACTTCCGATTCCTGGCACCAAAACAAGAATAAGTAATATAAAACAAATAAATAATATCATGTTTGATTTTTTAAGGTAATATTTATATGGTACTTTACTTACTATTATCATCAAGATTATTCCAATTATAAAAAATATACTTTGCATTAACACATAATGAAACTTATCATTAAATTTATACTCTGCCCATACACTTGAAGCAGAATATATCATAACTATCCCATATATGCATATTAAAAATACGGTAATTATAAGTGGAATATCTAGTTTTCTTTTCATAAGTAGGCATCACCTTTCTACTTAAGTTTATTTTATGAAAAGAAAAAAAGAACTACAAGTTCTCCTTAATATACTCTGTTAACACACCTAACATTTCATATGCTATTGGTCTAAATGATGGGCATTTATTTGCCTGGTCTATTAGCGTTTCTTCTGCCTTTTTTAAAGGAACATAAACTAATTTAAAGTCGCCTTTTTCTTCGTATGCAGTATAGTTTGTTTTTGATAAGTCTGGCTTTTTATTCGTGGTACAAATATAATATAAAATTATGTTGCATCTATTTTTACCTTTGTTAAAATAATTTTTAGATAGGTGTTTAATCATCATAAATGATTCTAACTCTTCTTTTTCTATACTCATTCCAGTTTCTTCTTTTAGCTCTCTTATAAGTCCTTTTATGGGTTCTTCTTCTTTTTCTAGGTGACCTCCTGGAAACTGATAATCATTGTATGAAAAACCTAAAAGAAGTTCTTTTTTGTCATTTACTATAATCGCTTTTACCCTTGTTACGTAATCATCTATTTCTTTATATTTTAATTTATCTTCGTTTAATATTAATTCTTTCAAAATTATTTATCTCCTATCTTTAGCATATTAATATTAACAAATAAATCTAAATATTTCAAATACTTTCAAATCTAATGTAAAAAAAAGAAGCTTATAACCAAGCTCCATAAACAACTGCTAAAGTTCCTAATATTAAACCTACAATCCAAAATAACTTAACAATGTCTTGTTCTTTCCATCCTAATTTTTCAAAATTATGATGAAGTGGTGTCATTAAAAACAATTTTTTCTTAAGTACTAAAACCCAAAATACTTGTAAGATAACACTTAACGTTTCAATTACAAACACACCCATTATTACTGCAAATGTAAGTTCGTGTCTTGTTAGTATTGCAACCGATGCTAACACACCACCTATTGCAAGGGAACCAGTATCTCCCATAAACACTTTTGCAGGATACGCATTATAAACTAAAAATCCTAGTATAGCACCTGCTAATATAAAGCAAAAAATAGCTATATCTTGATACCCTAAAAGCCAAGTTGTTGACCAAGTTATAATTCCCATTACAAGTGTTGCAATAAAAGATAAACCACCAGCAAGTCCGTCTAGGCCATCTGTTATGTTAACTGCGTTAGATGATGCAACAAGCATAAATAATATAAAGAAGCCGTATAACCATCCAACGTTAACTTTTAAATTAAAAGCATGAAACCAAAGTAATGGCTCAGAACCACTTTTCATGTAAATAAAGAAAAACACAACTGCTATTATTACTTGTCCAAGTAGTTTTTGAACGTCCGTTAATCCTTCATTTTGTTTTTTTCTTATCTTCATAAAATCATCAATAAAACCTAATAAGGCGTACGCAACAAATACGAATAAGACTATAAGTAAATTACTGTTAATACTAATTTTCTTAGTAAAATACATTATCATAATCGTTATAAAGGTTGGAATTATAAAGATTAATCCACCTACCGTTGGAATACCATTTTTCTTTTTATGAGTAGGTCCAACAAACACACTTATTCTTTGACTTACGTTTAATTTCTTTAGCAAAGGTATCATAAAATAACCCATTATAACAGAAATTATAAAACCAATCATAAGTGCTAATAAAGATTTTGTTAAAACAAACATTTATTATTCACCTCTTCTTACCTAGTTAATTATACTATATATTTTTATTTTTTACACATTTTTTATACCAACTTGATTAAAACTTTACTATTTTTTATTCGTGTACTAAAACGTTAGTACCAACACTTACTTCGTTATAAACTTCTTCTGCATCAGTATACTTCATATTTACACATCCATGACTTCCGTTTAAATAATCATCTTTATTAAACGTTTTTCTCCAAGATGCATCATGAAGTCCTTGTCCCCTATCAAATGGCATCCAAAAATCTACCCAAACCTTATAGTTAGATCCGGTTAAATATCTACCTTTTTCTTTAGAGTATATTTTATGACATCCAAGGCGCGTGTCATACTTAGCCTTTTTACCAGTTACTACGTCTGCTTCTAACTTTACATCACCATCTTCATATAACAATAAAGTTTGGTCTGATATATCTACTTCAACATACGGATTAGTTAATTTTTCTATGTATTTATGTGAAACATAACCATAAGTACCATCATATGATATGTAATCAAACGTACCATTGGTCTTCTCTTTTCTTAATTTACTAAATTTTGGTATAACTTCTAAAACTTCAGAAGATAAATTGGGTGCTTTTCTTAAATTAAGATTAGCAAGTGCACATACATAACCCTCGTCTTCTATAAATGGTTCTTCCTTTTCTTCTGTGGTAGTCTCTGAAACGGGTGATTTGTAAGTTGTATATTGGCTAGTGGATGAATAGGTAGTACTATTTTGACTAGTATGATAAGTAGTGTCATTTTGGCTGGTATTATAATCTTTTAAGCCTTCACATCCCGCAAAAGAAATAGTCATTTCTAAACCAAGTAAAATAGATAATAGTTTCTTATTTTTAAGTTTCATAATACGCCTTTCTTTTCATGTATAAGTAGTCTAAATCTTTTTTATTAAATTGTCAATTACCAAGCATCAACCTTACCGTGCTACCTTCTTCTAGCCTTGTATTAGCTTTAGGGCTTTGTGATATTACTTTATTTCCACTACCACTATAAGTAACATTATATTTAGAAAGTGTTTTGACAGCTTCTTTTACGTCCATTCCAACAACGTTTTCTACCGTATAATACTTTTTATCATCCCAGTTATATTTCTTTTCAGAAGTAGTTTTCCTTCTTTTTATACCAAGTGCTTCAATTGAATCAGTTAATATTTGTTTTGCAACAGGAGCAGATACAACGCCACCATATTGAACTACTTTTTTAGGATTATTAATTGCAACATAAACTACTATCTTAGGATCATCTGCTGGTAAAAAGCCAATAAAAGATAATATATAATTTCCAACCATATATGCCCCGTCTTTTACTTTTTGTGCAGTACCTGTTTTACCTCCTACTCGGTATCCTTCAATGTATGCATTTCTACCGCTACCATTTGCAACAACACTCTCAAGTGCTCTCCTTACGTTTTTAGAAGCCTCTTTTTTTATTACTTTCCTTATCTTAACAGGAGTATTTTCTTTTATTACGGAGTTTGTTTCTGGATCGTTTAGGCTCTTTACAATGTATGGTTTATAAAGCGTCCCACCATTTATAGCTGCTGAAACCGCCGTGATTTGCTGGATTGGCGTTACTGATACACCTTGACCAAATGCCGTTGTAGCAAGTTCAACTGGACCAACTTTATTTAAATTAAAAATAATACCAGATGCTTCTCCGTTTAAATCAACGTTAGTTTTCTTACCAAAACCAAACTTATCTATGTACGAAAAAAGTTTATCCTTGCCAAGCCTGTTTCCAAGTTCTACAAATCCCGGATTGCACGAATTTTCAACAACCTGTAAAAATGTCTGCGCACCATGTCCTCCTGCTTTCCAACACTTTATTTTAGCATTTGCTACCTTTACGCTTCCAGAGTCATAAAATGTATCTTTATCAAGATCAACTAATCCTTCATTTAAAGCCGCGGATAAAGTTATTATTTTAAAAGTCGAACCGGGTTCATAAGTTGCCCATATAGGAAGGTTTCTACTTAAAGTTTCTGCATCATAATTTTTATAGTTTGAAGCATCAAAGTTTGGTCTTGATGATATAGCAAGTATTTCACCTGTATTTGGATCCATTGCTATTGCAAGTGCTGTTTCAGGATTATATTTTGTAACTACGTTATCAAGTTCTCTTTCTACGCTTTCTTGAATTTTTTGATTTATGGTAAGCGTTATGTTAACTCCGTTTTGAGGCGCTTCGTAAACTTGAGATAAATCAAGCTTGTTTCCTTTTGCATCAGAATAATACTTAATAGCACCGTACTTTCCGGTTAAATACTTATCATACTGAAGCTCTATCCCAGAAAGACCTTGATTATCTATTCCAACAAAACCTAACGTATGTGATAATTCTTTACCATAAGGATAATTTCTCTTTGATTCTCTTACTAAATAAACACCATCATACTTTAATTTTTCTATTTTTTCTGCAACTTTATAATCTAATCTTCTTCCGAAAGGATGAACCCTATCAATTGAAGCGTTTTTATAAACATGTTTTTTCATATCACTATAAGATACATTTAGGATTTCTGCTAATTTCTTAGTTGCTTCTTCTTTATTTTTTATTTGATTAGGTATCAAAACAAGTGAAGTTGTGGTTATATTATCCGCAAGAACTATACCATTTCTATCGTATATTTTTCCCCTGTCTGCTTCTAACGGAAGATTCCTACTCCACAAATCGGATGCTAAATTATTTAACTTATCATATTCAAACACCTGAATATAGAATACTTTTAAAATTACAACTATAAATACTATGAACACTCCTATTACGAATATTTTTATTTTATTGTCAACTTTCTTATTATTCATAGCTATCACCTGTAATAAGTATATGTTTAAACATTTTAAATATTTTGTAAGAAAAAAAAGAAAAGCTATTGCTTTTTTTATTGCTCCTTATTTAAATTTAACAAAGTTAAATCCTAATTTTTTATACGTGCCATATGCTCTTGGTAAATTAAATATTCTTGATATTAAAAGATTATATACCTCATCTATCATAATTATGGAAAATAAACTTACGCTAATTATCAAAAACGTTTTCTTATTACTTTTTTTAGCTAAATAAAAACAAAATGGTATTACCACGTACATTAAAAGAAGGCTTGAAAGTCCAAATACCAAAACGCTTCTTAAGCACACGAAGCCACCGATATTACCAAAATTTAATATTTCGTTATTATAGTCCCAGCATCTGTTACCACCCCTAATAATATCCATAAAATAACCTGAGAAAAACTCTAGTATTCCAGTTGATATCATACTTATTAAAAATACTAAATAAGGTTTTTTTCTTAGTTTAAAGGTTAAAAAATAAATTAATCCTGCACCTATTGCATATATGTTTATCCAAGGCAAGAAGTTTCCACCACGCCAGTAAAACTTTACCATACCTCCATTAAAATAATAAAATATAAACTCATATAAAAATCCAAACACACCAGATATTGTAAAAATAAGACAAAATATTCCAATCCATCTTTCTTTGTCAAATGAAGGTTTCTTATTCAAATAATTCTTATACCACTTTTTCATATACTACCTCTTATTTTTTATTCGTTTACTTATTAAAAGACCTATTATAACTCCTAAAGTATTTAATATTAAATCATCTATATCTGTTGTTCTTTTAAGAAAAAGTTGAGTTAATTCGATAGATAAAGATATTAAAAAGCCTATTAAAATAACATTTTTATCTTTCATATTCCATATCAAAGAAACTAAGAGTCCAACTGGAATAAATATAAATATATTACCTAAAAAACTTATTAGAAAGTAATTTAAATTATGAGATATATAAACATCTTTTACTATTTTAAATGGAATTATATTAATTTCATCTATGCGTACGTTTTTTATGTTAAAGTCTCCTGTTATAGCAACCGTATAAAGTCCTAATAAAAATAAAAAGAATACATATAATAATACTTCTCTTTTGACGTTTATCTTTTTATTTCTTCTAATAATTATAAATCTAAGAATAATATAGAAGCACGTAAATAAAAAAGAATGTTTAAACATTTTTGCTATATAATTAATTATTAAATTCATATGACCCACCAACTACTTAATTATAGCATAACTGTTTTTCATATTAAAAGAGCTATAAAGAAATACATATATTTCTTTACAGCCTATTTACTATTTTTCTTCTTTTGTTTAATTTCTTTTATTAAAACATTTGCCCTATCACAAGTATCTCTGTTATATCCTACCAACATATCAGGATTTCTGGATGCAATGGTGTCAAATATTTCGTTAAATGCTTCCTTTTTTGCCTTTGTAATCATACTTATATTTGCAATACTATGTCTTTTCGCATCGTTTGTAACTGCAATTATTGACTCGGAAGATTTAATACCTCTCGCATGCAAAACATAAGGATAAAGCCAGATTATATCACTATATTTAATTATAGAAAAAGAGGCTCCTAAATTAACAACGTAGTTTTTAGTTAAAACTAAGTGAGCATTCTCATAATAAAATGAATCTTTGCTGTTTAGTTCATCATCTATTTTTTTTAATTCTTCATCTGATAGTTTTTTTATTCCATTTTTAAATTTTCTATTAGATGCTACATAAATAATTAGTAAAATAAAACCTACAAGTAAAAACGCTATAAACATTAGATAATAAAAACCACTATTACTACTTGTCATATCTAGATAAATACTTCCAAAGTAATCATCATAGTCATCAATTGTTATTTTGTTTTGATTACCTACTATTTCGTTATATGATGAAACAGCAAGTTTTTTAATATCTTCTGGCGTTTCTTTTGTTATTCCAATTATCTTCTTTGCTTTTTTCTCTATTTTTTTATTATTAAGACTATTAAATGTATCACTATCCATATAAACAACGTATATATACTTATCATCAGTAACAAAGTAATATGCATCTGTTGTATCTTTATATACTGCGAATTTATATGGTATGTTATTTGCGTTTATAAACCCCGTTTTACCAGTTTTATCTTTTAGATTATCCACTATTAAGTTATGCATGTTTAATGCTTCCTTTTTATCCATACTATCTCTTTTATCTCCTAGTGATAAAAATACAAAGGATAAAACAATTAGTAGCACACCTATCCATAAATAATTTTTAATTTTACTAAATTCTTTTTTTACAACTTCATTTGTAAATCTCATGTTATACACTCCTCTTTACTAATTATACACTACTTTTCATAATTCCATAACCCAAGTTTACCGTTTACGTAAATTGGATTTTCATATTTTTTTATATTTTCTAATTTCCAGGCATACATCTTTTCATGATTGCTTCTAGCATAGATGGTGCTATCTATCTTTCTTAGGTTATCTTGAAATTCTTTTGTTACCAATATGCAATCCGTAAGATAAGCTTCTCCAATTATCGCTCCAAGCTTAATATCTAAATTATATTTATCAAATCTTTTTAGCATATCTTTTTCTAATGACTTACCAGCATGAATAAGAATTTTTCCTCGATATTTAGTTTTCCAACTTCTAAATTCATATTTTTTATGTTCGTTTACAATTAAACTAGCCCATGGTTGTTTTACAGTAAGTACTTTCATTTATCATCACCATTTTTATTATACAGTAAATTATTATTCTTTTAAAGCTAAAGAAGGATTCTTTTTGCTAGCTGAAAAAGACGGAATAGCACTTCCTAACATTATTAATACTACATTAATTAAAATAAGACTAACAGAATTTTGAGCATTAAGCGTAATTTTTTGATTAATAATATCTAAGTTTCTTAAAATTATATTTCCTAAGAAAAGCAAAATATTAGATATAAAAATTCCTATCACTCCAGAAGATGCTCCAGTTATAAGAACTTCTGATAAAAATATCATAGCAACTTCTTTTTTGCTAGCGCCAACACTTCTTAGTATTCCAATTTCCTTTGTTCTATTATTAACTGATATATAAGTTATAATCCCTATCATTATGGACGAACAAATAAGTGAAATACTGCTAAATAAAATTAATACCACACTTATTGTGTTTATCATTTGTTTAGATGCATCTATGGTTTCCTTTGAATAATTAATATAAGTTACCTTCTTACTTTCCTTTTTGTTTTTATTATATTTATTAATGTAATTTATAATTAAGTTTTTAGAGGTATAATCTTTAGGATATATATAAATTAAATCAGGCGTTTTATCGCCTCCTAATTTCTTTTTAAGAACACCTTCTGCCATGTTTATGCCTTCTACCATAATGTCATCATTTTTATTTATGTCATCTATTATGTTACTATTTATATTTTTATCTATAACATCATCTGCTAAATTACTTAAGTATGCTAAAGATGATTTTTCATTTGTTAAATCATTTTTATAACTTTCCACCTCATCTTTATTTAGCCTTATTATTCCAACTATTTTTAAAGCTATATTGTTTTTGTTTTTATAAACACTTTCGTAATTTTTATTTATAAAATAAACGTTATCCTTCTTAATATAAAAATCATCATTAAAAATAAGTTTCATATTCTTTTTGAATATATCACTTACGTTTACATCACCATTAAATTTTAAAGCATCAAGTATGTTTTTATCTATTCTATTTTTTTGATCCGCAACCAACATAAGTTCATTTTTACTTTTAGGAAGAGAGCCTGCTAAAAGAGTGTAATTCTTTTTTATGTACTTTATAGATGGCATTTGGATAAATTCTACATTATCAAGCAAATTATAACCTTCAGTTAAAACATTAAATTTTAAATTTCTGTCATATTTTATATCACATAAATCCTTTGTTTTCATTTTATTAATATATTTAACAAAATCATCATTAATTTGATTTATAGAATTTTCTTCTTTATAGTCATATGAATAAAGTTTATTTTTAGGTATTTTAGATTTATCACTTATTTTTGTTTTAACGTTTGGTATTACAATTGGAAGAGATGATAACACGTTTTTTTCATATAAATTCATTTCCTTTTTTAAACCATTTGAAACAGATATTATTAAAGCAACTAAAATAAGACCGATACTTGATGATAATGAAGTTAATAAAAATGATTTTCTTTTAGCTTTTATCGTTTTTATACTATAAAGTAATGCGTTTTTAATGCTTAGATTTCCACTTTTAAATTTTGTACTAAAATACTCGTTTTTTTCCTTTGACGGATTTGTATCACTTATAACGCGTCCTTTATCTAAATATATAATTCTACTTGAATATTTTTTAGCAAGTACTTTGTTATGAGTTACCATTATAACTAATTTATTTTTAGATAATTTTTTTATAAGGTTAATTATTTCGTAGCCTGTTTTATAATCTAAAGCTCCAGTTGGTTCATCTGCTAATATAATATCAGGATTATTAATTAATGCTCTTGATATTGCAACCCTTTGTTTTTGACCACCTGAAAGATCACATATCTTGCTATTTTTCTTTCCCTTAAGACCTGTTTTATCAAGAATTTTTAAAACCCTTTTGTGTTTGTTTTTAGAGTTTGTTAAAAGAAGAGGTAACATAACGTTTTCATAAACAGTTAAATGTTCTATTAAATTATAATTTTGAAATATAAAACCAACGTTATTTTTTCTATAATAATCAAGATTTAAATCATCACGTTTATAAATATCTTTACCATTTATAAGTAATTTACCACTAGTTTTATCATCCAAACCTCCTATTATATTTAATAGTGTAGATTTCCCTGCTCCAGAGCATCCTAATATTGATACAAACTCGTTTTTATTAAAAGTTAAATTAATATCATCTAATACTGCTTCGTCTCCTTGTTCATATATCTTTTTAATGTTTTTAAGTGTTAACATAAATATTTCCTTTCACCATTATTTACATAACTAAGTTAATGTTGTATAATTTAATTAGTGAAAGAACCTAACAATAAAGGTTAGTTTGCTTTCCATGTATTGTTCACGGAAACAGCATATTCCCTTAAATTATTTGGGTATATGCTGTTTCTTTTATATTTTAAATATTAGTAGCACTAATATTAATAGTAAAAGAAGAATAATTAT
>ENA-ORLW01000220-ORLW01000220.1-human-gut-metagenome-genome-assembly--contig:-NODE-220-length-87066-cov-56.771707_pt1 | contig 87066 bp, 66 predicted proteins | sample MGYA00243017_ERZ508829 | MGnify/ENA primary metagenome ERZ508829 (study PRJEB26277, sample SAMN04329776) | human gut metagenome | biome: human-associated habitat | host: Homo sapiens | place: USA...
CGGCAGGATGAGAAATTGACGGTTTCTGGCGCAGGGCGTTTCGCATCATCCACGGGAAAGGACCTCCTTCAAAGTCGACGGCAAAAAATGGAAATTAGAATTCGACAAAACAAACACAAGGAGAGACGGAACTTTCAAATTGCTACTGCCTGACGTCCGACTGCACAATAAGAAGTATTCACGCTTCTATTCTATCACGGATGAGAGAAAAAGAAAAGTGCTGAATGTAAAAAAACACGGATTTTTTTGCAGAAAAACACAAAAAGTACAATGAAATACAGCTGAGATACAAAGGTTACATGGCGAGCCACTAAGTGCGGAAAGAGGTTACATATCGGTACGCGAGGTGGAAGTGAGCAGCCGCTGTGTCTGGTCGCGCCCATTGGGCGCGACAATGCTGAACAAGTCGAAAGCGGATGCGTCTGCGGACACACAATTGCGATGAACGCTTTTCCTTGCTTCATCCGTGTGCGGCTTCTCATTGCGCATTGCGCATTTCCTCCACCCCTGCAATATTTGCCCCATTTCCAGAAATAAAGTCGGCAAAATTCGGTTTTTTTTGCATTTTTATCGGATTCCACTTGCAAATCCCCCTCCTTTCCCGTATAATGAAGCAGGACTATATCGGCGTGGTCGGGCGCGCCGCATGAACAGAGAAGAAGGGAATCGTCATGCAGGACATGCAGGATATGATCGACCGCCTGAATCAGTCGGGCAAACGCCTGAGCAAGGGTCATCGGAAGATCGCACAGTATATCGTCGAGCATTATGATAAGGCGGTGTTCATGACCGCCAGCCGCCTGGGGGAGAGCGTGGGCGTGAGCGAATCCACCGTCGTGCGCTTTGCGGCGGCAATGGGGTATGAGGGCTATCCGCAGCTCCAGCGCTCGCTGCAGGAGCTTGTCAGCCATCGCTTGACGGCGAATCAGCGCTTCGAGATGGCGACGGAGCTTGACCCGTCGGCGGCGCTGACGACGGTGCTGAAGAGCGACATGCAGAACCTGCGCAACACCTTGGAACAGGTTGAGCAGCAGGTGTTCGACGAGGTAGTGCAGCGGCTGCTGAACGCCAGTGCCGTGTATGTCATGGGCTTGCGGTCAGCGGCCCCGCTGGCGCAGTTCATGGGGTATTATCTCAATTATATTTTTGATAATGTGCATCTTGTATCTTCCGGCGCGACGGATGTGTTCGAGGAAATCATCAAGCTGCGGGAGAATGATGTGCTGATTGGCATTTCCTTCCCGCGCTACTCCACGCGGACGCTGGAGGCGATGCGGTTCGCGAAACGCTGCGGGGCGCAGGTGGTGGCGATTACGGACGGCCCGATGTCGCCGCTGGCGGAAATTGCGGATTTGTCGCTGACGGCGCGGACGGATATGGCGTCGTTTGTGGATTCGCTCGCCGCGCCGCTGAGCCTGATTAACGCCCTGCTGGTGACGCTGGGGCTGCACCGCAAGCAGGCGCTGAGCCAGCATTTCAAGCAGCTGGAATCCATTTGGGAGACGTACGAAGTGTATTTGGAGGAAGAAGGCCATGGGGATGTCCGTTCCTGAACGCCGGGTGATTGTGGTTGGCGGCGGCGCGGCGGGGATGATGGCATCCATCTTCGCGGGCAAAGCGGGCGCGCGCGTGACGCTGCTGGAACGCGGCGAAAAGCTGGGCAAGAAGGTGTACATCACCGGGAAAGGGCGCTGCAACGTCACCAATGACTGCACGCTGGATGAGTTTTTGCGCGAGGTGGCGCGGAATCCGCGGTTCCTGTACAGCGCGCTGTCATTTTTCTCGCCGCAGGACATGATGCAGCTGCTGGAAGACGCGGGATGCCCGGTGGTGGTGCAGCGCGGTCGGCGCGTTTTTCCGGCGACGGAGAAAGCGAGCGACGTAACGCGGACGCTGGCGCGGCTGATGCAGCAAAGCGGCGTTGAAGTGCGCTACGGCAGTCGGGTGCAGGCGCTGATGACGGAGACGGCGGAGGACGGCGCGCTGCATGTAACCGGCGTTCGCCTGATGGACGGCACGGCGCTTCCGGCGGAGCGGGTGATTCTGGCGACGGGCGGGTTATCATGTCCGCTGACGGGTTCGACGGGCGACGGCTATCGGCTGGCGGAGAGCGTCGGGCACACGACGACCCCGCGCATGGGCGTCCTCTCCGCAATCGAAACGAATTGCGACTGGTGCGGGCGTTTGCAGGGGCTGGCGCTCAAGAATGTCACCCTGACGCTGAAAAAAGGCAAGAAGGTGCTGTACTCGGATTTGGGTGAGATGCTGTTCACGCATTTCGGCATTTCCGGGCCGCTGACGCTCACGATGTCCTGCCACTTGCCGGAAAATCTGGCGGAGGCGAACGTGACGCTGGACTTGAAGCCGGGCTTGACGGCGCAGCAGCTGGACACGCGGCTTCAGCGCGAATTGGCGGAGGATAGCCGCCGTCAGCTGCGGAACGTACTGCCGCACCTGCTGCCAGCAAGTTTTGCGGAGATTTTTCCGGAGCTTTGCGGCGTGGACGGGAGCAAGGTCTGCGCGCAGGTGACGAAAGAAGAGCGTGAGAAGCTGGTGTCCGCCCTCAAAGCGCTGCCGATTCCACTGAAAAAATTAGCGCCCATCGAGGAAGCCATCGTCACCCGCGGCGGCGTGAATGTGCGTGAAATCGATCCGGCGACGATGGAGAGCAGGAAAGTCAGCGGGCTGTATTTCGCCGGGGAAGTCATTGACGTGGACGCGCACACGGGCGGCTACAACCTGCAAATCGCATGGGCAACAGGCGCGCTGGCGGGTCAGAGCGCAGGCGAAGAAGAAGAAATAGAAGCAATATAAAAATACTGGGGAGATTGAGACCATTGCATTATATCGTGGTAGACCTTGAGTGGAATCAGCCGATGTCGTTTGACAGTTCGGTATTCCGGCAGGTCGGGGATCGGCTCGTGTTCGAGATGATTCAAATCGGCGCGGTGAAGGTGGACGACAAATATCAGGTGGTGGACAGCATTTCCATCCCGATTCGTCCGCAGTATTATGTGAAGATTCATCCGCGCATTCGCAAGATGACGCAGCTGGGCGCGGAAGAACTGGCGGATGCGCCGACGTTCCTGAACGCGATGGCGCAGTTCACGGCGTGGTGCGGCGAGGAATACACGCTGCTGACGTGGGGCTGCGACGACATCAGCGTCTGGAAGCAGAACATGGACTTTTTCGGCTGCACCGAGCCGATGCCGCCGATTTGCGACATTCAGCGCCTGTTCTCAGATGTCAACGGCTGCCGTGACCGCAAGGGCTTGAAGGTCGCCATGGAGATGCTCGGCATTGAGCCGGACACTGCCCGCTACTTCCACAATGCCCTGCACGACGCGTACTACACGGCGCTGGTGTTCGCGCGTCTGCCGCAGCCGGAGGATGTGCTGAAGTACCCGCAGAAGCCGCGTCCACTCATCCACACTGACAAGCGTGAGCGCGCTGGCGGCGAGACGTTCGGCACGGTGAACGAGGCGTTCGCGAGCGATTTCGCCCGCGTGCCGCGCTGCCCCGTGTGCGGGAAGAAGATGAAGTTAGAGGACGGCGCATACGTCCGGCAGGCGGCGGATAAGTATATCAGCATAGCAAAGTGCCCGCAGCATGGGAATATGCTGATTCGCGTCCGTCTGCGGTTGGAATCGGACGGGCAGAAGCGGCTGACGATGACGGCAGCGAAGGCGTCTCCGTCGAATTTGGCGTATGTGCATACGAAGCGGCTGCAAATGACGCAGCGGGACGCAGCGTATGAGGAGAAGTATGGCAAGCCGGTTGATTTGGAGGCGGAGCTGGAAAAGGCGGATAGGACGTCGATGCCGTTTGAGGAATAATTATTTATTCCGTTCAGCAAACTAAAAAGCCTTCCAATACAGTTCAAGTGACATGGGAGGCGACCGCCCTCTTGATCCCTTCGGCTCGCATCTAAGTTTGTTGGATCTTTTTGCGGCAGAAAAACCGCGTTTGCAGACGCAAATACCATTTTGACGCGGAATCAACCATAAACCACATGAAAAACAAAAACACCATTGCTCAAACGGGCAGTTTGTGCTATACTGAAAGGGGATAAAGTGGGTAGGCTATGCCGCTTTACCCTCAGGAAAGTGAGGTATTTCATATGAAGACGAATTGTGTCATCACCATCGGCAGACAGTTTGGCTCAGGCGGACGCTATGTCGGACGGATGCTCGCGGAAAAGCTCGGTATCCCGTTCTACGATAAGGAACTTTTGTCCGAAGCTGCCAAGCAGAGCGGCATCTGCGAAGAAATCTTCGAGGATCACGACGAAAAGCCGACCCGCTCCCTGCTCTTCAATCTCGTCACCGGGATGCAGGTGCATGGCGACGCCGGTTCGTACTATATGGACATGCCGCTGAACCATAAGATTTTCCTCGCGCAGTTCGATGCCATCCGCTCGATTGCCGATAAGGGCCCGTGCGTCATCGTCGGCCGCTGCGCTGACTATGTGCTCAAAGACCGCCCGAACACCATCAGCGTGTTCCTGAAGGCGGAAATGCAGAGCAAGGTGGAACGCGCCGTGAAATACTACGGCGTTGACCCGCAGAAGGCGGAGGATCGCATCCGCAAGGCGGATAAGCAGCGCGCTTCCTACTATAATTATTACGCTACTGCAACGTGGGGCGACGTGAACAACTACGACCTGTGCGTGGACACGGGCAAGCTTGGCGTGGAGGGCACAGCGGAGCTCATCGCCCGCTTCGTCGAACTGCGGCAGGAAATGCTGGAAGCGAAGAAGTGAGCATGAGCAAAACCCTGCGCCGCGCGGCGCTGCTGGTGCTGATGACGATGCTCGTGTGCGCAGTCGCGTGGGCATCTGGCGATATTGACTGGGATACGCCTGCCGCAGGGCAGAATCTGTCCGGGAATGCGGCGGTTGAGATGCTGAAAGACTATATCCGGTGCGTCAATGAGACGCTTGTTTCCTCCGGCGCGGGGAAAATTGATCCGTGCTATGAGCTGTACCCGACGTTCGCCAGCCTTGGCTTGAACGGCGCGGAATTCGCCCAACACGCCGAAATCACCGTGAACATGAACGCGACAGGCATCACCAGCCTTGTCCTGCGCATGGACAACCTGACGAACTTCGCCCTCATCGGCGGCGCGCTGGTGCAGCAGACCAGCCCGAACAGCATCACGCTGGATGAGGCGGTGTCGGCGGTGCAGGCGTATGTGCGCAAGGTGCAGGAGAGCAACGGCAATGGCGTGGTGGAGTCCTTCGAGGAACAGCCGATTCTCTCGCAGGGAACGCAGACGCGCCTGTATGGGGCATACTACCCGAACCAGTACCACGACAACGCGAACTGGATGCAGCTGACGATTATCTTCCCCCAGCCGGGAAGCGTGGACGGCGGTCTGCTGCTGAACAACGATGCTGGCCCGACGGCAACCCCTGACCCCGACGGCGACGAAATCAGCGGCTATTTCCCCTTCGACGGCTTTCAGGACAGCCATTTGGAGGTCTTTGTGACCCCGACGCCCGAACCGGATTCGGCGGCGATGGAGCCGTGAAAAATGGGCAGAAATGAGGAACAGCTATGGCGAGAAAATGCACAGAATATCACTACTTTCAGCACACTTATTGGGATGCGATGGCGCGGTACAACTGGACGCGCTGTCCGCACTGCGGGAAGCTGTGCAAACCGAGCAGATTCAAAGCGGCTACTGTGCTCGTGCCGATTGAGTTTGTCATCTTCGTGGTGTGCATTTTTTTCCGTAACAGCATGAATGATGCCATCGGGTGGTTTGCTGCCTGGTTGCTGTTTGTGCTGCTGCTGTTTCTCCCGCATTACATCTATGTGCGGTTCTTCATGCCGTATGAGACGCTTTCGGAGGATGAAACGCAGAAGTTCCGTGATTTGCAAGAACATTGATAACATGGGCGGCTGCCTTGGGAGCGATTCCGGGCAGCCGCTTTTTGGTGCGCCAAACAGCTGACTCCGGCGAAAAAATCGGTTCTTCACGGAAAGTTGGGGGAGCAAACAAGGACTTAGGCGAAGCACCAAAAAGCTGCACGCGGAAGGAGCATGAAAGCGCGACCAACTCAATCGCGCGGAGGGGTCAAGGGGGAAATTCCCCCTTGCAGGGTCAAGGGACAGCGTCCCTTGTGGGGTTTGGGGCAACGCCCCAACTGTTCCGCGGGCGACCAGCATTGCAAACGCACTCAACAAAGGCGCAGGCAGCGAAGCGTCCCTGCCAGTAACTTTGCGCGTCCGCAGACGCGCCCCCAAGCTGCGCTTTCCCCCCAAGATTCCGTGATGAACCAAAAAATCACGCGTTCACAGATTTGTCAAACCGAGTTTACAGAAAAGATGAAAAAAATTCCCGCGAACCCCTTGACAAAGTGACTTGACAGGGGTATATTATGTCATGTGATTAGCACTCGACCACGGTGAGTGCTAACAACACAGACCAGCATGGTTCACGGAGAGGAGGGATTGGTCATGATGATGGATGAACGGAAGTTCAGAATTCTGCAAGCCATCATTGACGACTACATCCTCACCGCTGTGCCGGTGGGGTCAAGAACCATCTCGAAGAAATACGACATGGGCTTGTCCTCCGCGACCATCCGCAATGAGATGAGCGATCTGGAGGAACTGGGCTACCTCGATCAGCCGCATGTCTCCGCGGGACGCATCCCGTCCGCAAAAGCATATCGGCTCTATGTCGATCAGCTGCTGAAGACGGGGCGCATTCCGTCGGATAGCGACGCGGCGGTCAAGGGGCATTTTCTGGGGCGGATGCATCAAATGGAGGATGTGATAGACCACGCCGCACAGGTGCTTTCCTCCCTGACAAGCTACACCGCCGTGGTACTGCCGCCGACGGGGAAAATGCCGAAGATTCGCACGATTCAGCTCGTGCCGGTGTCGGATACATCCGCGCTGGTCGTTATCGTGACGGATATGGGCATTGTCCGCGATCAGGTGGTGCAGGTGGCAAGCGATCTCGACAGCGACGCGCTCTACGCCATCAGCAAGACACTGACCGAACGCCTTCAGGGGCTGACGCTCCATGAGGCGGTGGCGCAGATGCCGCAGCTGATGCAGGGAATGCACGAGAACGAGCGTCTCCTGCAGGGCTTGGGCAAGGCGCTGGGGCAGCAGGACGAAATGACGCACCCGCATGTGGCGGTTGGCGGCACGAGCAACATGCTCGCGTACCCCGAATACAGCGACATGGAAAAGGCGCGGTCGTTCCTCAGCCTGATGGAAACGCGCGACCGTCTGGCGGACATCATCAGTCAGAAGGGCGAAATGGCGTTCACCGTCCGCATTGGCCCGGAAACGGGCGTGCCGGAAATGGCGGATTGCTCCATCGTCACCGCGACGTACTCTACCGGCTCCGGCCGGCAGGGGACAATCGGCGTGATTGGCCCGACGCGAATGCGGTACAGCCGGGTGCTGTCCGTCATGAACACGATGGGTCAGCAGCTGTCCGAGATGTTTGGCAGTCAGGCGCCACAGAAAAATAAGAAGCTGGATAAATAGCAATGAAATGGAAGAAAGGCAGAAAGCGACCGATGAATGAGCAGCAGAAAACCCCGAAGCAGCCGGAGGAAGACATGACCCCCGACGTGACAGATCAGGAGCAGCCGGCTGCCGAAGCGCCGCAGGAACCCGCCCCGCAGGCGGATGCTCCGGACGTGGACGCACTCAAGAAGGCCGCTGCCAAGGCGGATGAGTATCTGGCACTCGCCCAGCGCGTGCAGGCGGATTTTGACAACTTCCGCCGCCGCAACGAAGGCGTCCGCGCGGATGCTTTCGCGGAGGGTCAGCGCAAGGTCGCGACCGCGATGCTCCCCGTGCTGGATAACCTTGAACGCGCGCTGGCTGCCGCAGAGAATGCGGATGCCGACGCCCTCAAAACCGGCGTGGAGATGACGCGCAAGCAGATGGTTGCCGTCTACGAAAAGTTAGGCGTGACACCCATTGACCGCCTCGGCGAAAAGTTTGACCCGAATCTGGAGGAAGCCATCATGCAGGGTACGGCGGATGACGGCGAACCCGGCACGGTGTGCATGGTGCTCCAGAAGGGGTACATGATGGACAAGACCGTTCTCCGTCACGCGATGGTGAAGGTCGTGCCCGACTAAGCCCCATTCAATCAGACAGTTCGGGCAGCAATGCCCACTGCATAAATCAGACAATTTCCTAAACATTCGACATAGATATTGGAGGACAAGATTATGAGCAAGATTATTGGTATTGACCTTGGTACGACGAACAGCTGCGTGGCGGTCATGGAAGGCGGCCAGCCGGTTGTTATCCCGAACGCGGAAGGCGCGCGCACCACGCCGTCTGTCGTGGCTTTCTCCAAGGACGGCGAGCGTATGGTCGGCCAGATCGCAAAGCGTCAGGCCGTGACCAACCCCGACCGTACCGTCATCTCCATCAAGCGTGAGATGGGCACGAACTACAAGGTGAACATCGACGGCAAGGCCTACACCCCTCAGGACATTTCCGCTATGATCCTGACGAAGATGAAGGAAACCGCGGAAGCCTATCTGGGTGAAAAGGTTACGCAGGCGGTCATCACCGTCCCGGCGTACTTCAATGACGCTCAGCGTCAGGCGACCAAGGACGCTGGCCGCATCGCGGGCCTGGAAGTGCTGCGTATCATCAACGAACCGACGGCTGCTTCTCTGGCATACGGCCTTGAGAAGGACGGCAACCAGAAGATTCTGGTGTACGACCTCGGCGGCGGCACGTTCGACGTGTCCATCCTCGACATTGGCGATGGCGTGTTTGAAGTGCTTGCCACCAACGGCAACACCCGCCTGGGCGGCGACGACTTCGACCAGCGCATCATCGACTATGTGGCGGATCAGTTCCAGAAGGAAAACGGCATTGACCTGCGCAAGGATCGTGCCGCGAGCCAGCGCTTGAAGCAGGAAGCGGAAAAGGCGAAGATTGACCTGTCCGGCACCACCAGCGCGAACATCAACCTGCCGTTCATCACGGCGGATGCCAATGGCCCGAAGCACCTCGACGTCACCATCACCCGTGCGAAGTTCGAGGAACTGACCGCTGACCTCGTGCAGGCGACCATCACGCCTATGGAAAAGGCTTTGAAGGACGCGGGTCTGACCTACAATGACATCAGCAAGATCATTCTGGTTGGTGGTTCTACCCGTATCCCGGCTGTTCAGGCAGCTGTGAAGCGCGTGACTGGCAAGGAACCCTTCAAGGGCATCAACCCGGATGAGTGCGTGGCTATCGGCGCTGCTATTCAGGGCGGCGTGCTGGGCGGCGAAGTGAAGGACGTGCTGCTGCTGGACGTCACGCCGCTGTCTCTGGGCCTGGAAACCGAAGGTCACATCTTCACGCGCCTGATTGACCGCAACACCACCATCCCGACCAGCAAGTCGCAGGTGTTCTCCACCGCGGCGGATGGTCAGACGACGGTTGAAATCAATGTCCTGCAGGGCGAACGTCAGATGGCTTACGACAACAAGTCCTTGGGCCGCTTCCAGCTGACCGGCATTGCGCCCGCTCCCCGTGGCGTGCCGCAGATTGAAGTCACCTTCTCCATCGACGCGAACGGCATCGTGAATGTCTCCGCAAAGGATAAGGCGACTGGCAACGAGCAGAAGATTACCATCACTGCTTCCTCCAACCTGACCGAGGAAGAAATCAACCAGCGCGTCAAGGAAGCTGAGCAGTACGCTGAGCAGGACAAGAAGCGCAAGGAAGAAGTCGAAACCCTCAACCATGCTGACTCCATGATTTACGAGATGGAGAAGCAGCTGCGCGAGAACGGCGACAAGCTGTCCGCGGAAGACAAGGCGACCGTCGAGAGCGAAATCGCGAACTTCAAGAAGGTGCGCGAGGGCAACAACGCGGAAGAAATCAAGAACGCGATGGATGCCTTCACCCAGAAGGTGTACGCCATCTTCGGCAAGCTGTATCAGCAGCAGGGCGGCGAACAGGGCGCGAACCCCGAACAGCCGCAGGCCGGTACGCAGAACGCGGACGGCACTTATGAGGCGGACGGCGACGTTCACTAAGCAATGAAACATCCGCAGAAGCAGCACCGGCTGTTTCTGCGGATGCAAGTCATATCCGAGCCGGGAGTGCCGTCCAACGTGCCTCCCGGTATATTTGGGTCAATCGCCCATGCAGGGGATGTGCATCATGCTATGCACCATTCAAGCCGGGAAAGCCCTAAGAATGGCGGCGCCGAAGGGGTCAAGGGGGCGACCGCGGACTTCGTCCGTTTCCATTGCCCCCTTGTCGCGCCCGCAGGCGCGATTCCATTGCTTCTGGGAAAATCTACTCCGATAGATGGATTCCTCATTTGCATGAAAGCAAAGTAAGCAGACCCTGCCATCAGGCAAAAAGCCGGATTATCAATCAGAGGTGAACAAACGTGGCGAACAAGCGCGATTATTACGAAGTGCTGGGTATCGATAAAAACGCGACGGATGAGGACATTAAGCGCGCCTACCGCAAGAAGGCGAAGGAATGCCACCCCGACCTGCACCCCAACGACAAGGAAGCGGAAGCCCGCTTCAAGGAACTGAACGAAGCCAATGAGGTGCTGTCCGACCCGGATAAGCGCGCCCGTTACGACCAGTTTGGCTTTGATGGCCCGGATATGGGCGGCGGCGCGGGCGGCAATCCGTTCGGCGGCATGGACTTCAGCGGCATGGGCGGTATGGGCGATATCTTCGACCAGCTGTTCAACGGCGGCATGGGCGGCAGTGCACAGGCGCGCCGGAATGCCCCTCGGCAGGGTAACGACGTGCGCTATGAACTGCGCCTGACCTTCGAGGAAGCGGCGAAGGGCTGCCATAAATCCGTCGAATTTTACCGCTATGAAAACTGCGCAACCTGCGGCGGCAGCGGCGCAAAGCCCGGCACGCAGCCGCAGACCTGCTCCATGTGCAAAGGCACGGGGCAAATCCGCCAGAGCGGCGGCTGGATGACGACCGTGCGTACCTGCCCGGCTTGCGGCGGCACAGGCAAGGTCATCAAGGACAAGTGCTCGTCCTGCGGCGGTTCGGGGCGCGTTCGGATGCGCCGGACGCTGGAACTCGATGTTCCCGCCGGTGTGGATGACAATATCGTCCTGAGCAAGCGCGGGCAAGGCGAACCCGGCGCGAACGGCGGCCCGAACGGTGATTTGCTCATCCAGATTACCGTCAAGCCGCACAAGCTCTTCCGCCGCGAGGGCACGAACCTGCGCCTCGAAGTGCCGATTTCCTTCACGCAGGCGGCGCTCGGCGCGGAAATTGACGTCCCGACGCTCGATGGCAGCGTGAAGTACACCATCCCCGAAGGCACGCAGACGGACACCGAGTTCCGCATCCGCGGCAAGGGCATCCAGCAGCTTGGGTCGAACAATAAGGGCGATCTGATTTTCAAGGTGCGCGTGGAAACTCCGCGCCGCCTGACCGAAAAGCAGCGCGAGCTGCTCCGCCAGTTCGACGGCGACGACAACGGCAAGCAGTACGACCAGAGAAAGACCTTCATCGACAAGGTGAAGGAACTGTTCGATAAGTAATAAGAAATCCACCTTCTAAGGGCGCAGTCTCCCCTGAAGGTGGATTTTTTGCATTTCGATTGCCGGCACCGGGAAGATTTTCCGCCGCAGAAGCGTTCTATAAGCGAAAACCCGCTGGATGGAGGGAACAAGAATGCGGAAAATCCTTGCAATGCTGCTGAGTGTGATGCTGCTGCTGACCGCGGCGGTTGCGGAAACGTCTGCCCCCTACGCGCCGGAGACGGTGCTGCCCCTCGTGGCGAACAATCGCCCGTACCGCGACTTTGCGCGCGGCGCGATTTCCTCAAGCGAGGACGCTATTGAACAGGCGAAAGCGTGGCTGTATCTGCCGCTGTTCGTCACGAACTTTTCCGCGAAGTCCGAAGCTGTCGATTGGTCTGCCATGCACGCGGAAGAGGGCTGGTATGTGACGGCGTACATGCGGAACACGTTTGTCTGGCTGCTGATGGATGAGCAGGGGCGCGTGCAGGCGTATGATTTCGACCTGCTGGGCAATGCCAGCCTGACCTATGACGGCGCACTGCCGGATAACCTCGACGAGGCGATTTCCAGCTACATTCGGCGCTTTGCCGACCTGAACGGCTTTGTGAAAGTGGCGGATTATGCCCGTGAGGAAGTGACAACGTTTGGGGATTACGCCGTCGCGGTCACGGTGCAAGTGACGCTGGACGGCACACCGTATCGCTTCACGATGCGGTTGGACATGATGGCGTTCACATCGGTGGAAAACGCTAATCTGCACCCGGCCGCTGCGCAGACCCAGCGGGACATTCTCCTGCTCATGCGCGATAACTTGGCGGAAAAGGGCGTTGACATTACCCAGACGTTCTTCGCCGTTCAGGCGGATGATGCGGACGGCGAAACGAAACTGACGGGCATTGCCTCCTTCCCGGCGGACGCGGCGAGCGACGCGATTCGCGAACAGTACGGCGAATTGGAACGCTACACGCTGCATTACAGCGGGCGCGCATCGGAAGCGGGCATCGAGCGCGTGGAGCTGTCCGACTGGCAGGAAACAACGGCAACTGCGCAATTCCCTCTGGCACTGTATGCGCTGGTGGACGGCAAATATCTGGTGCCGGACGGCGAACTGGCGGCTGGCACAGCGTATCTTGCGCTGGACAGCATGGGTTTGCGTGGTAGAAACGTAATTCCGCTGGAGAGCATCACCATGCTGACCCGCATCCGCTACGCCCGCGCGGACGGTACATTCGCGGAAAGCTGGGTTTCGTCGGATACGCTGACGGAGAACGATGCGGCGCCTGCCGCCCTGAAGCGCGAGCCGATTCCGACGCTGGAAAGCTACCAAATCACCCTGAGCGGCACGGCGTACACCGCGTTTGCCATCAACAAGGTGGAAAAGGGCTATGATGCTTTTGCGGACATTGCCGGCACGCAGACGGCGGTTGTGGATGTGCTGACGAGCGCCGCGCAGGGCGTGATTGCGGAGTACGGCGTGGACGCGTCGGATTTGCTGTGCCGCACTGTGGTGGAATACGGTTACCGCGCTGATAAAGGCTGCTGGCAGGTGGATTTCACGATTCCCCAGCGCGATATGGCGGATGATGCCTACGAGGTGGAAGTGGATGACAAGGACGGCAAGGTGACGGGGATGTGGGGTCCGCAGGATGGGAATGGGTGAAGCGAATGCGGAATAGCGCGTTCCACGGCAGTCCGGAATACGCCCCAACCAAACAAAAAGCGTCCATGATGGGCGCTTTTTGCATTTATGCCGTTTGTATTTTCCTGCAACTTAGGAGTATAAAAGGCACACAAACTTAATAGTAGTTTCGATAACGCACAACAAACATAAGTGGGGGGGCGAAGGGGTCAAGGGGGCGATCGCAAAGCCCCCTTGTCGCGCCCGCAGGCGCGAAATCTCTGCATCAGCACGCGGAAACAGCATGAAGGTGTCACCAACTGAATCGCGCGAAAGGGAGTCCAGAGGGTCGAAGACCCTTTGGCGGGGTCAAGGGGCAGCGCCCTTGGGTTCTCCCATAAACACGCGGAAGTTGTATGCAAATGCGCCCAATTCAATCGCGCGAAAGGGTCAAGGGAGGAACTCCCTTGCGGGGTCAAGGGGCAGCGCCCCTTGGGTCACTCCTGCCACACATCCCCCAGCGACCGCAGCCAGCCGACAACATCCATCTGCCACGCGGATTCCAGCGCGGCGGGGGTCAGGATGTCGGCAATTTCGCTGTAAACGCCCCGCCCGGACGAAAGCAGCAGCGCGTGCGTGCCGAACTTCCGCGCAAGGGACAGGTCATGCACGACGGATACCACCGCGTGCCCCGGTTCGCGCCGCCACGCGTCGATGAGCAGAAACAGCTCCTGCTGGAAGCGCAAATCCAAATGGTTGCCGGGTTCGTCCAGCAGCAGCACGTCCGGCTCCTGACACAGTACCTGCGCCAGCAGCATCCGCTGGCGTTCGCCGCCGGAGAGCGTCAGGATGTTTTGACGGCGCTTGTCCTGCAATTGCACGGCTTGGAGCGCGCGCTCCACCGCTTCCGCGCCGCCGTTGTCCGCCTGCAAAAGCCCCCGATGCGCGTATCGCCCCATCGCGACGACTTCTTCCACCGTGTAGGCGTAGGCGAGGTCGCTCAGCTGGCGCAGCATTGCCATCCGGCGCGCAAGCTGGCGCGGCTTCATGCGGCGCAGGTCGGTGCCGTCCAGCGTCACCAGCCCGGTGTAGGGCAGTTCTTGGCTGACGGCGCTCAGCAGGGTGGATTTTCCCGCGCCGTTTGGGCCGCAAATCATCAGCCATTGCCCGTCGGACACGGAAAAGGACACGTCATGCACAATCTCAGTGCGCCCGCGAAGGACGGAAACATGCTCGGCGGATAGGTTCATGCGCGCTCCCTCCTTTTCGTCCGCAGGAAGATGACAAGAAACGCCGCTGCGCCGATGATGGACGTGACCACGCCGACGGGCAGCACTGCCGGGGCGAGAATTGTCCGGGAAATCAGGTCGGCGAGGAGCAGGAAAATCGCGCCGCCGTAGAGACAGGCGGGCAGCGTCCGGCGGTGATTCGCGCCGACAATCAGGCGAATCATGTGCGGCGTGACCAGCCCGACGAAGCCGATGCCGCCGCCGACGGACACGCTCATGCCGATCATCGCGCTGACGCAGATCATCACGGTCAGCTTCACGCGCCGCACGGACACGCCCACATGCAGCGCGTATTCTTCGCCCATGCTCATGGCGTTGAGCGCCCGCGCCTGCGTCAGGATGATGCCGCCGCAGAGAAGCAGCGTTGCCAGCAGCGTCAAGGCGTTCTGGTAGCTGGCGGAAGAGAGGTTGCCCATCGTCCAGAAGGTGATGGCGCGCAGCTTATCGCCGGAGAACGTTATCAGCAGCGACAGCAACGCTGAGACGAACATGGAGAACACAACGCCGAGGAGAATCAGCGTGTTGGTGGCGAGGGAGTGGTCAAGGGCGAAGGCGAGGGCGAGGAGGACGACGAGGGAAAGGAACGCGGAGAGCATCGCCGCACCCGCCGTGCCGCCGAAGGGCAGGAACGGGATGGACACGCCGCTGAGAATCGCGAGTGCCGCACCAAGCGACGCGCCCGAACTCACGCCCAGCGTCGAACCATCCGCCAGCGGATTGCGCAGCAGCCCCTGCATGGCGCAGCCGCCCAGCGCCAGCATTGCCCCCACCAGCGCCACGCACAGCACGCGCGGCAGACGGGTATACAGGATGATGGCGACGGCTGAGCCGCTGGGCTGCTCCCAACCGGCGATGGCGCGGAAGATGATTTCCGCCGTATCGCGGAAGGGGACGCTGACGCTGCCCACGCCGATGCACAGAATCAGCGTCAGCACGGTCAGCAGCGCGAACAGCAGGTGATCCCGCAGGTGAAAAGTCGTTTCTTTCATGATAACTCCTGATAGGAAAAGAGCCGCCCGCATCCACGACCTGCGAAGATGCGGACGGCTTTTGCGGTGGGCGACGCGCCCGCAGGCGCGAAATCCCATGCTTTCGGGAAAGGGCAGCTATGGTCGCAAGACCAGCTATTCGGTCGCGCCCATTTGGCGCGACGCAGCACTGATGTTGGAAAGAGCAGCTTGGGGGCGCTCCTGAGGGAGCGCAAAGTTACTGGCAGGGACGCTTCGCTGCCTGCGCCTTTGTGGACTTTTCCTTTGGAATGGTCACACGAGGAACAGTTGGGGCGTTGCCCCAAACCCTACCAGAGGCGCTGCCTCTGGACTCCGCAAGGGGAAATTTTCCCCTTGACCCCTTTCGCGCGATTGAGTTGACTTCGCTTTCATACTCCTTCCGCGTGCTGCGCTTTTGGCGGTTTAGCCGCGATTACGCCGCGGGCGTTACCTCTTCCTCTGCCGCATCCGTCACCAGATTCAGCAGGAACTGCGCGGCTTCCACCAGACGCGGGCCGGGGCGCGTCATCGCATTATTATCGCCCAACACCACATGGCCTTCCTTCACCGCCGTCACGTCTTCCCAGCCCGCGCGGGAGCAGATTTCCGTCACGCCGTCCATGTCGTTGACCATGTAGTTCGTCGTCGTGATGATGTAATCCGGGTTCGCGGCAATCACCTGTTCTTCGCTCGCGCCGAACCAGCGCTGCTGGTCGTGGAATACGTTCGTCACACCGCACAGGGTCGCCAGTTCATCCATGAACGTACCCTGACCCGCAGACCAGATGCCGTAGGGCAGGGGGCTGATTTCAAAGTACACCGTCTTGCCGGAGACATTCGCGGCGGCAGCCTTTTCCGCAACATCCGCAAAAGCAGCCTTCATGTCGGCAATCAGGGCAGCGGCTTCGTCGTTCTTGTCAACGAGTTCGCCCAGCAGGGTGATGGCGGTGTAAACGCCCGCAATGTCCTGCGCGCTGCTGACGACGACCTTCACGCCCGCCTGCTCCAAAGCAGCAATCTGCTCTTCGGTCTGGCTCATCGTCGTCATGACGACCACCTGCGGGTTCAGCGCCAGAATTTCCTCGATGTTCGTGTTCGAGCCGGACGCAACGACCGGCACTTCCAGAATGGTTTCCGGGTAATCGACGTAAGTACCGCGGCCGACGATGGTATCCTGCGCACCCAGCGCGCAGAGGATTTCCGCGTCAGAGGGCTGGAGGACGACGATGCGCGTCACGGGCTCATCAATCGTGATTTCATGGCCGGTCATGTCCGTCAGGGTGACGGATTCGGCGAGCGCGGACATGCTCAGCAGCATCGCCAACGCCACCAGCAGGGCAAAGAAACGATTGGACTTCATAGGGGTATCCCTCCTGAAATGAAATCAAATGAAGCAGCGGAGGGGAACGAAAATGCCTGCTTTTCCGCGCACTTTTCGGGAAAAACAGGCACTTCAACAGACGCGGACAATTGCCGCGCTGTGTGCTTCCTCCCATCCCCAGGGGAGGCGTTTTCCCGTTCACAGGCAGGTCTCCCGGCTTGGCTTCCTCCGCAGGAACACCTTCCCAGCGATTTTTTCGCCAGTGGCTGCACCAATTCCTCGGCACACGTTCCCTTGTCTGCTTCACGGTTGCTGGGACAGCGCCGGTCTTGCACCGGCTTCCCATGTTCGCCGAACACGCCCGTGTTCGACGCCGCGCATCGCTGCGCACCTGTGTGGGCTGTTCATTTGTCACGGATATTATACATGCTGACGGCGCACTTGTCAATCTGTTACGCTTCCTTGACACTTTCCCGGCGATTTGCTATAATTCTGATGGAAGAAACCGCACTTGTGGATTTCATCCGTTTTCTTTGTATATCATTTCGCACACAAGGTGCGATTTTCCTTGCGCCCGCGGCGTGTCTCCCTGTAACAAATCCCATCAACAAACTTAGATGGGGATGCGAAGCAGTCCAGAGGGCGATCGCAAAGCCCTCTGGTCGCCTCCGCAGAGGCGAAACCCCTGCGACAAAACGCGCAATATCCGAAAATGCAGCCTTCCACCCAAAAAGCAATCAGCGCCCCTGTTCGGCGCGCCTTGCCGAACCTTTTCCCCCATAGGAGGTGAACACCATGGAACACCGCCCCTTCATCAGCGTCATTATCCCCGTCTGGAACGGGGCAAGGTACTTGGATGCTTGCCTGAACAGCATTCTGCGCCAAAGCTGGCAGCACTTCGAGATCATCATTGTTGATGACGGCAGCCGCGATGCAACGTGGAATATGCTGATGCGCTGGAAGAAACAGGATGCGCGCATTATCCCTTTCCATCAGGAGAACGCCGGCGTGTCCGAAGCCCGCAATACCGCCATGCGCCATGCGTCCGGCGATTATTACCGCTTTGTGGATGTGGACGACCAGCTTCCGCCGGATTCGCTGGAACAGCTCGTTCGCTGCGCCGAGAAAAATCAGAGCGATTTGGTGCTGGCGGCGTATACCGAGGTGCTGGGCACGACCCGAACCGTCCGCGATTTGGGCAAATGCACCGATACGGTGGAGAGTGCCGAGTTCCTGCGCCGCTTGGAGCGCTTGAGCAACAGCTTTTATTACGGTGTGCTGTGGAACAAAATTTTCCGCGGTGATATCATCCGCCAGCATGACCTGCGCTTCACCTCCGGCTTGCACTGGGGTGAGGACTTCGTGTTCGTCATGCAGTACCTTGAGCACGCCGAGCGTATGTCTTACATCACCACCCCGGTCTACGATTACTTCCGCAACCCCAACGGCGCGGTTGTTCGCCAGCTGGTGAACTGCTTCCGACACCCCATTGTCTCCATTCAGGCGCGCCTGACGGTCTACCGTTCTTACGAGCAGCTTTACCGCGCGCGCGGTCTGTACGACCAGTACAAGCGTATCCTCTGGCGCTACCTCTTCCGCTTTACGTTACGGAACTAATGCCGATTTCGGAACGAAAGCTGGATTTCACGGCGGAAAATTCCAAAACGGAAACAAAATCGGCGCAATATCTTTCTGCTGCGGACAAATTCAGCCGCAGATAACCCCAAAAGTGGCGGCGCCGAAGGGGTCAAGGGGGCGACCGGAAAGCCCCCTTGTCGCCTCCGCAGAGGCGATTCCCCCTGCAACAAAAAGCACAAGCGGCTTGTTAGCCATCAACAAAATCCCCCAAACTTACAGCGAGTGAGGCATCTTCATGTTCGATGACAGCTGTTATATGGAACCCCTCCATCTGGCGGGGCGGCTCATCATGGAAAACGGCGGCGAAACCTGCCGCGTCGAAGAAACCGTGCTGCGCATGGGCCATGCGTTCGGCTTCCGCGAGGTGGAATGCTTCGCCGTGCCAAGCGGGCTGTTCGTCAGCTACCGCAAGAGCGACGGCACCATCGAGACCGCCGTCAAGCGCATCCGCCGCAAGGGAATAGACTTGACCCGCATCGACGAGGTGAACGCCATCTCCCGCCATTTGGAGCAGGAGAAAATGTCCTGTCAGGAAGTTCTCAGCCAGCTCAAAGCTGTCGAGCGCCGACCTTCCCGCTTGTCCCCGCTGCAAATGGCGGGCGCGGCGGCCATGTCCACCGCTGGATGGTCACTGATGTTCGGCGGCGGCGCGTGGGACACGGTGACAGCATTCTTTGTTGGGCTGCTGATTGAGTGGGTGACGCTGCTGATGGATAAATTCCACATGCAGACGCTCGTCGCGACGCTGGCAGGCGGCTTCCTCGCGGCGTTCCTCCCGATGGCGGTCAACCGCCTGACCGGGGCGCTGGTTGTCGAAGCGGCCGTCGCGGGCGCGCTGATGCCCATGCTGCCCGGCTTGGCGATGACGAACGCTGTGCAGGACACCATGCGCGGCGATATGGTATCGGGCATTTCCTCTGCGGTCAGCGCGGCGATGTCGGCGGTGCTGCTTGCTGTCGGCGCACTGGCGGGCACGGCGTTCCTGCGCCTGCTGACGGGAGGTGCGGCATGAGTTACGAACCGCTGGGTCAAGGGCTGTGGTATTTCCTGACGTCGTTCGTCGGTACGCTCGGCTTCGCGATTCTGCTTCATGCGCCTAAACGCGCGTGGCTGCCCGCAAGCCTGATTGGCGCAATGACTTACACGCTCTATTGGTCGCTCAAGCAGCTTTCGCTCGATGAGGCCGCGTCAATGTTCCTCGCGGCGCTGTTCGGGTCGCTGCTGGCGCAGTTCTGCGCAAGGAAAATGCGCATGATTGCGACGATTTTCCTGCTGCTGTCGGTGGTGGCGCTTGTGCCGGGGCTGGGGCTGTACCGCTGCATGGAGCAGCTGGGGCATCAGCAGTATGCCCTCGGCGCGCAGACCGGCATCCTGACGATGGCAGGCATCCTGATGATGGCGCTGGGCATCGGCGTGGGCAGCTTCCTGTTCAAGCTCGTCGTCAGCGGGACGAAGAAAATCATGCCGGGAGGAAAGCAGAAATGAGCATCAGCGTGATGGCGATGGGGCGCATGAAGGAGAAGCCCTATCGGCAGATGGCGGATGAATACCTGAAGCGGCTGTCGCGCTACGGCAAGTTCGAGGAGATTGAACTGCCGGATTTGCCCGAACCCGCGAACACGTCCGAAGCCATTGAGCGGCAGATTCGCGACAAAGAGGGCGAAATGATGCTCAGCCGCCTGAAACCGTCGGATTACGTCATTGCGCTGACGATTCCCGGCAAGATGCACGATTCGCCCGGCTTGTCGCGCCATTTGGATGAACTGCTGACGCGCGGCGAGAGCAGCATTGTATTCGTTATCGGCGGTTCGCTGGGGCTGGGGGATGCCGTCATCCACCGCGCAAACGAAGAAATGTCGATGAGCAAAATGACGTTCCCGCATCAGCTGGCGCGCGTGATGCTGCTGGAACAGCTGTATCGTGCCATGAAAATCCGCGCAGGAGAGAGGTATCATAAATGAGCGAGCAGAAAAATCAGCAGAAGCAGCCGCCGAAGCGGGCAACATCCGGCATTTTTGCCATCCTGATGGCATTGCTGCTGCTTATCTTGGGACAGCAGGGGATTTTGCCGCTGGGCGACACGGCGGATGCGCCGGATGCCCTGCCGACCGCAACCATCGCCGCAGCGTTGACGGACAGTTCGACCAGCGCCCCGACGCAAGCGCCGCAGCAAACGGCGATTACTGCCCCGCAGGATATTGCGGACTACATCTTCGCTCACGGGACGCTGCCGGACAATTTCCTGACGAAGAGCGAGGCGCGGCAGCTGGGCTGGGACAGCAGCAAGAACTACGTCAGCGACGTCGCACCGGGATATTCCATCGGCGGTGACAAGTTCGGCAACTACGAGGGGTTGCTGCCGGATGCATCCGGGCGCAAGTGGTACGAGGCGGACGCGAACTACACGGCCGGGCCGCGCGGCGCAGAGCGAATCCTCTACTCGTCGGACGGGCTGGTGTACTACACGAGCGACCACTACCAGACGTTTACGGAAATGCACCCGTCGGGGAAATAAAAGGGAATAAAAAGAGCGACCTCTTTCGGCTGATGGCTTCAGCGGGAAAGAGGTCGCCTTTTTGATGGGGGAAAAACAAGAAACATGGAGCCGAAGGTTTCCAAAGGGCGAGCGCAGACGTTCGTCTGTTTTCTTGCCCTTTGGTCACCTCTGGGAGTTATTATGTAATACTAATACTATTTCCAGATTCACCTGCGCCATCTGCTTGCGCCTTTTCCCTTCTGGCGTCCGCTCATTCCACTTAGCGTAGCGCTGCTACGCTGCGTTTCATTCACGTTAGCCAGAATGAAAAATTCGCGGCGCATCTTGGCGCATTTTCATCTGGAAATAGTATAAGGCGACACCGCACAACTTGGCGGCGCGTCGGGCGATGTCTTTTCCGCCATCTGTTGCTTGCAGATTTTTCGATTTATATCCAGTAAACCTTCGGAATTTGCATTTGCATCTGACGAAAAATCCATTCGCCAACCGACCACCTCATTTGTGCGGTGTTACCCTAATTCTCATCTAAACCATGTCATTCGCACAGCATCTTTTCCGTCCCGGCTTTGCTTCGTTCCGCTCGCGCGTACTTCCAGTACGCCTCGCTTCACTCAGTTTTGCCAGAACGAAAAATCTGCTATGCTCGATGCCATGTTAGTATGAGTTCAGACGGGCTGATCATCAGCCTGCACCCGGTACACACAATATCCATAGGGAGGACACTGTTCAGCCGATGCGGCGCCAAGCTGTTCCCAGGTGTCCGGCACGCACAGATGCTGTTCTGTACCCGTATGATTCAGCAAAAACAGGTACTGGATCCCATCCTTTTCCCGCACAGTCGCTTCCACTCCTTCCGGAGTCTTCGGAAGCCTGTGCAGCGAGGATTGCTCCGCAAGCTGCTGCACAAAGCGATCTGCAAGTGCGGAGGACATTTCGGTGCCGACATAATAGACGGTGCCCTTTCCAACCTGCTTTTTGCTTACAGCGGGCGTACCGGCATAAAATTCGCTGTCATAGGTGGCCAGGATTTCAGCATCTGCCACTTCCAGAATATCGCACCACTTTTCGCAGGGATAGACATCGTTACCCCAGCGAACGATGCCCTGGGTATCCAGCAGACAGTCGTATTCCGCCACCCGAACGCCGCACAAATCATCCAACATGGCCGGCAGCTCCTTCTCCGCGAAGGCAAGGTTGGTTGCGTCCTTCACACCGCTGCGCATGTCCAGAATCAGCACGCCGCCCTGCTGCACATACGCATGGAATTTTTCCGACAGCTTTTCTGTCATCAGGAACTGCAGGGGCGCGACAAGCACTCGGTAGGATGACCAGTCGTCCTCTTCCCGGACAAATTCCACCGGGATCTTCTGCCGGTAGAATCCGCTATAGTAGGTCAACAGATGCTCCGGGTACTGCAGATGCGGATGGTGCGGCTGGATTGAAAGCGCATCATACTGATCATAGGAGAACAGCATCGCAACTTCTGGATGTGGAACGCTGCCCTGCAGCCTCTCCAGCAGCGGACCTGCCTCCTGCATGAAGGCCTTTAGCTCGCGGTAATAGCGGCCGGGTCTGCCATTGTGGGGCAGAATGCCATGCCAGTACTGTTCCGTACCCATCACACAGGAGCGCCAGCGGAAAAATACGATTGTATCCGCCCCGTGGGCGATGCTTTGCATTGCCCACAGACCCAATTGCCCCGGCTTGGGCGTGCGGCCCACGGTTTCCCAGCCGGTGATGGCAGACTGCTGCTCCATCACCCAGAAGGGCCGATGCTTCAGGCTGCGGATGAAATCCAGCTCGGCTGCCTGGATATCCCCGCGGAAAACTCCCTGCGGAACAAAGTGCCCACCCGGATACTGATCCTGCGCGGTAAAGTCCAGCTGATCGCCCAGCTTGAAGTAATCAACCTTCCGGGAGAAGCCCATCATGTTGTGCGTAATGAACTTGTCGGGAGTCTCACTGCGCAGAATGTCCGCCTGCATTTGATGGAAATCCAGCACCAGATCCGAGCAGAAGCGCATCCAGTCCAGCTGCTGGGAAGGATTCTTCCCCGCGGCTGTGATCCTCGGCGCGTGGATTTGCTCAAAGTCCGTGTAAGTCTGGCTCCAGAAGGCCGTGCCCCAGCTTTCGTTCAGGCAGTCAATGCTCCCGTACTTTTTCTGCAGCCATTGCCGGAAGGCGGCTTCGCAGGACGGGCAATAGCACAAATCCTCATGGCTGTTGCCCAACTCATTATCCACCTGCCAGCCCACCACATGCGGGTTCGCAGCAAAGTGCCGGGCATAGGCGGTGACAAAGCGGCGGATATGCGCACGGTACTGCGCATTGGACTGACAATCGTGGTGACGGCCGCCGAAATAATGCCTTTGCAGGTGGGAGTCCAGGGGCTGGATTTCCGGGGTTTCCTCAATGATCCACGCGGGCGGAGCCGCGCTGGGTGTGCCAAGAATGCAGTCGATCCCCTCATTGGCCATCAGTGCGATGACCTCATCCAGTTCTTCAAAATGGAATTCGCCTTCCCGGGGCTCCCACTTGGCCCAGGAAAACTCCGCCATCCTCACGATCGTAATGCCCATTTCACGCATCATGCGTGCATCCGTCTGCCAGCGTTCCCGCGGCCAGTGCTCCGGATAATAGTCAACACCGAAAGTATACCCCATCCGAAATCGCTCCTTCATCATTCATTGCCCCAGAAAATCCTCAACAATCAAGGCGGCATGGCCCTTCCCTGTCTGCTGTAACCGCCACGGAAAATCATTATTCCTCACAGCTTCCGCAGGCCGATCCAGCGTAAGCACCACAAGCGTGTCCAGCGATAGACGATCCTGCTCACCAACGGAGAAGCAAAGCCGTCCATCCACCATTTCATGGTGCAGATCTCTGGCCGTGGGGGAATAAACGGACAGAATCCGCGCATTGATCTCCGGCAGGCAGACGCGATGCGCCGGCCAATCCCATACATGAACATAGATCGTATTGCCCCTGCAGGTCATACCGCCTGTTTCATCATTGCGGAAGGGTCCGCCCCGGGTGCCGTACACAGCTTCACCATGAGCCTTCAGCCAGTCACCTGCCTCGCGCAAACGTGCCACATGATCCGGCGGCATGGTTCCGTCTGGCATGGGACCTACGTTCATCAGCAGATTCCCATCCCCGGTAGCACACTTCAGCAGAGTCTGCAGCAGCTTTCGGCAGGACATAGGTTCTCCCGGCACATAGCCCCAGGCGTTGTTCAGTGCGAAGCAGCTTTCCCAGCTGACATCCGGGTTGTATGTCCCCACACGGCCCTCCGGCGTCTGATAATCCCCCAGAGCTCTCGTGCCGTAGCGGTTATTGGTGATAATATCCGGCTGCAAGGAGCGGATCATACGGTACATGTCTTTCTCATGCCAGAAGTTAGGAACCTGTACGCGGCTGTTCAGCGGGCCGGTAGCTTCCTCCCACAGGTGCAGGTTTCGCCCATGACAGAGCCAGTAATCCTCGCCACCATCAAACCATAGGATATCAATTTTCCCATAGTTCGTCAATAGCTCGCGCACCTGGTCAAAGGTCTGCTTACGCAGCTGGTCCGCGCTTTGCCGGTACATGCGCGGAAAAAAGAAGCCGGGGAAGCGCCAGTCCAACGGGGAATAGTAGAAGCCCACCTTGAGCCCAGCCTCCCGGCAGGCGTCCACATATTCCCGAACAATATCGCGGTGTGCCGCGCTGTGCATGGAGGTAAACTGCTCATAGCTGCCAGGGCTGTCCCACAGGGAAAATCCGTCGTGATGCCGGGTGGTCAGCACCATATACTTCATGCCCGCATCCTTGGCCACCTGTGCCCAGGCATGCGGATCGAATGCCTCGGCCGTAAAGCGATGCATCAGCTTCCGGTACTCATCCTTGTCGATTGCCTCTGACCACATCACCCACTCGCCGCGCTCCAATAGAGAATACAATCCCCAGTGGATGAACATGCCATAGCGCAGATCCTTCCAGTCCTCAATTCTCTTTTCCATGTGCGACACCTCCCGTTCCTTATCCCTTGATAGAGCCCACCAGCACACCCTTGGTAAAAAATTTCTGTGCGAAAGGGTAAATTGCGATCATCGGGATGGCCGCGATGATCATGGCTGCAAGCTCCAGCGTTCTTGCCGAAATGCTGCTGTTGCGGCCATACAGCAGGGCAAAAACCTCTGAACTGAGGGAGGAATTGTCCTTTACAATCTGTTCCAGGGCAGCCTCGCTGCGCACCAGCTTGACGATATAGTACTGAAGGGTTTGCAGCTCCGTGTTGGATGTGTAGAACAGGCTGGTGGTATAGTCGTTCCACACACCGACGATGGTGAAGACAGCCAAGGCAGCAATCACCGCCTTGGACAGCGGCAGCACAATCGAGAAGAATATCCGGTATTCGCTGGCGCCATCCAGCTGAGCCGATTCAAATAGCTCATCCGGTATTCCGCGGAAGTTGCTTGTGTAGATGATGACATTGTAGAATCCGCCAAACAGGGAAGGTATAATGTAAACCCAGTAGGTATTGTACAGTCCCATTTTGCTCAAAAGCAGAAAGGTGGCTACAATGCCGCCGCTGATATACATGCTCATAAAACCAAGCGCCGCGTAGCATTTCTTGAACCGAAGATAGGGACGGGAAAAAGCGTAGGCGAACATACTGGTAAAAATCAACTGACAGACCGTGACAATGACGGTTCGTGACGCGGTAATGCCAAGTGCTGTCGGGATGGCAGGATCCTTCACCACCATACGCCAGCTGTCCAGGGAGAACTGCCTGGGCCACAGTTGCACCATGCCAAAGTTGGTCGTATTGGTGCCATCGTTGAGGGAATTGACCACAGCATAATACAGTGGATAAACGGACAGAAGGACAACGAGCGTCATGATCAGCGCATTGCATACGGTAAAGAGATCCATTTTCTTCAGCCTCTTCATACTGCGCCTCCTCTCAAAACAGTCCACTGCTTGTCAGCTTCTTTGATGTCCAGTTGGCCCCGACAAGCAGCAGCAGGGCGAACACGCTTTTCACAAGACCCGCTGCGGTCGCAATACCAAACTGGAACTGCTGCATGCCAATTTGATAGATATAGCTGTCAATCACGTTGCTTCTTTCCATGTTCAGGGGATTTTGCAGAACATAGATCTGGGTAAAGTTGTTGTTTAGCATACCGGAAACGGCGAAGATAATCATGACCATTACCGTAGGAAGAATTGCCGGCAGCGTGACATGGCGCATCTTGTGGTAGCGGTTGCCGCCATCAATATCGACAACCTCATACAGTGTGGGATCCACCCCCGAAATGGCGGCCAGGTAGATGATGGCGCTCCAGCCCAGATCCTTGATCAGGCCTGAAGCAATACATATGGTCCAGAAGCAGTCCGCATCAGCCATCCATTCCTTGGGCTGGCTGATGATATGCATTCCCATCAGCAGCTGATTCATCGCGCCATCCGCAGAAAGCAGGTTTTTGATCAGACCTCCGAAAATCGCCCAGCTCAGAAAATGGGGCAGATAGGCTGCCGTCTGAACAAAGGACTTGCGCCGGGGGGAACGGATTTCATTGAGAAGCAGGGCAAACAGAATGGCAATGGGGATCGAAATGAACTGTCCCAGAAGATTGATACCCAGCGTGTTGCGGATCATCGGGTCAAACTGAGAAGATGAAAACACCTGCCTGAAGTTTCGGAAGTTATTCCACTGGCTGGTAAAGATTCCTTCCCAGCCCATGGTCGCCTTGAAATTGGTAAAGGCAATGATCAGCCCAAACAACGGGATAATATTGAAGACGATCATCATGACGGTTCCGGGAAGCATCATGGTGTGCAGCTCGGTCTGCCGCCTGAACTCGTTACGAATTGCAGGCTTGCGAGTTTTTTTGGAAATGGTAATCTGCATCATGGCCTATGTTCCTCCGGCTCAGAGTACATATTGGTTGTTTCTGTCTGCCGTATCGCCGCAGCAGGGCTTCCGCGGCGATGTGGACGGTAGAAGAAGGGGGTCAGAGAAGCCGTAACTTCCCTGCCCCCCCATAGCGTTGATCAGTTGACAGGCTTTAGTTCGATGCCTCTCTTTTCCGCGTTCTCCTGAACCTTGATATTCAGGTATGCATCATAATCCTTGCGGCCCAGACGGGTCATTTCCGCCAGGAAAGCATCATACTGGTCGTTGAAAGTCTGGTCATCAGGGGCCAGAAGGATCTTAGGCAGCGTAGCCTCCAGATAGTTGTTGGTCTCAATTTCAATGAAGGTCATGTCTTCGTTTTCAGACACATATCCGGCAGGAATGTCAAAGGGAGACGCATCGTAAACCACCACATTGTCTGTCAGGCTGTAGGCCATGGTGGGGGGCATCTTGTCCAGTGAGCGATGTTCGACAGACCGGGGGAAATACCCATCCTGGAAGGCATAGAAGCCCCAGATACCGGTCACGCCATCCTCAACCTTGCCCATGCCCTCCTCGGTGCGCACAAGGCAGGGACCATCCCAAGTATAGTCGACACCCTCCACGCCATACATGTGCAGGAGCATGCCCTCGCGGCTGCTCATGTAGTCAATGAAGCGGGCGCAGGCTGCGGGATCCTTGGCATTCTTGGAAACCATGGTGTTTAGCCATCCAGTGTACATGCCGGCGCTGTAGGGCAGCACAGGCGTTGCGCCGGAATCGGGGGTAATGGCGCCAGGGCTGACCCAAACGTCGTTGAGATCCGTGCCGGAGCCCAAGGTGGTGAACGGTCCGATATAGCATGCCACACGGCCGCTGTTGGTCAGGCTGACCAAGGTTTCCTCGTCCATGATCAGATGCGTTTCTGTCAGGAAGCCCTTCTGCGCGCAATGGTTGAGAAAGGACGCGCCATCGCGGTATTCGTCGGTGTAGAAAATGCTCTGATACTGACCGTCGTCGGTCAGGGGCATGGCGCCAAAGGTGTTGCGGATGATGCCATCCATCGTCAGCCACACAGTCTGGTCGCCGTTGACCATCATGGTGTAAACAGAGGCGCCGCTGGCATTGGTCAGACCCGCGTCATTGAACTTCTGCAGAACATCCATCAGATCCTGCTCTGTCTTAATCGCGTTCACATCAATCTCCAGCTGATCCAGGTATGCCTTGCGCAGGAAGATGCCGTTGCGGTTATCATACTTGGTAGCCTTGTAGAACTCCTCGGTATCCTCATCGCAATAACCCCAGATGGATTCATACCCCTCGCTGCTCATGTGGCTGGGGTAGCAGTACCATCCACCGTCGCGGTCGATGATGCTCTGCTTCAGGTCGGCAGGGAAATGGGTAAACAGGTGCGACTCCGGTACATAGGTCTTGAGCAGCTCGTCCAAATCCCAGACCAGACCGGCAGCAATCAGTTCGGAGCGCAGGTCGCCATCACTGGTGGTGATGATGTCCGGCAGATTGCGGCTGATCATCAGCAGATTCAGCTTGGTGCTGGCATCCTCAGCGGGCATATTGAAGCTGCACTGAACGCCCGTAGCCTGCGTAATTCCGGCAAAAACCGGTTCTTCCAGATTCCACTTGCTGGGCAGTGCAGCGTAATCCATGAACCATTCCAGCGTGACTGTTCCTTCTGCTACCGCGAATGCGGGCAGGAGCAGTGTGACAAGAGAAAGGAGCAACAACCAGGATGTAACCTTCTTCATGGGATCCTCCTCCACAATTTCATCCATATAGCATATGGATGTTTTCTGACCACATTATACAACCACTATGGGCCGAAAACAATATCCGATGATTGGCTCCCAATGATCGGATCATTGGACGATGCAGCCCATCTCATACTTTCTAAACGATTATTAGGGTGTGTTTCTAAAATGAGACAGGTGCAGTTTCGAGCAGATTTTCTTGCAGTTCAAGGATGAAAACCGAAGGTTTACTGGCGGCAAATCGAGGTTTGAAGACGCGGAAGTGCAAGAAAAGATGCCGAAAAAGCTGTCGGGCGAATTTAGAAACACACTATAGAAACAGATTAGTAGCAGTGATTGTCTTCGCAAGAAGCGGAAGGGAGACGATCCATCTGCTTACGGTATTGAGCCGGAGTCATACCGCACATGCGCTTGAACAAGGTGTTGAAATGAGCATATTCATGGTACCCAACCATATGGGCAACCTCCAGCACCGTTTCATCGGTGCTGCGCAGCAGTTTTTTGGCGCAGTCGATCCGCTTTTCCGCAATAATATCGGTATAGGTTTTTCCCGTCTTCTTGCGGATCAGGGTGGACATATAGCTGGCATTGAGATAAAAGCTGGCTGCCAAATCGCTGATGCGGATATCTTCTGCATAGTGGAGATCAATATAATGCATAATGCGCCGCATCAGACGGCTGCTTTCATCAGAAGCGTCATCCCCGTGCTGGGCCGCATGAAGCTCTGACGACAGATCCTCCCATGTGCCGCCACTGCTGACATACTGATACAGATCCAGATTTTCCAGAAAGGAAAGCTCAGAGAGACCGTGGGATGCGCACAGGGAAGCCGCTCGATGGATCAGCAAATCCATCTGGTCAATCTGCATCCGCTGCCTGCTGCAAAGAAGCGAATCCAGCGCCATGGTGGCTCCAGCCACGTTCTTCACGGACACAAACGCATGGATAGACTCCAAGTGTTGAAGTGTATCGTTCTGCAACCACCTGTAATATTGCACAGGCGTCGATATGTGCCAGAACTGTGCCGTCAGGACAGCGAGGATGCTCTGCCGGTACATCGTAAAGAACGCGGCGCTTGTTGGACAGCTTTCGCTGATTCCTACCCGTTCGGGAATTCCAATCATCAGCCGCTTGTAGACCGCCTGCGAGCCTGAAAAGCTTCCGTCTGAAAAGCAGAATACCGTAATCAGGTTACATCCTGTGAGAAAGGCAATCAGCAGCTCATCCTCCTGCTGATGAACCAGCGCATGCGAAATCACAACAGGCTCGTTATACTGAAATGTCATGGCGCAGGCCTTCTGAAAGGGAACCTGCACACACAAATCTTCCATGCAGTCTGCAATGCTTCGGGTATTCGATTCATCAAAAAAGCTGAAGTAGAAGCTGCAGGAAAGCGCACGGGCCTTCTTTTGCATATTTTCCTGATAGCGGCGCAGCATCTGATCCAAGTCGCCCGGTGTGATCTGCTTGAGCAGAAAGTCAAACACACCCAGCCGCAGCGCCTGTTGGGCATACTTCAAATCGCTGTAGCCTGTGATCAGGATCACTGTGGTGCGCGGCATTTCCAATGCGATGCACCTGGTCAGTTCCAGGCCATCCATTCCGGGCATGCGGATATCGGAAATCAGCAGGTCAGGCTTTTCCCTTCGGCACAGATCCAGAGCTGACAGTCCGTCATAGGCCATTCCGCAGATTTCGCACTGATAATCAGCCCAGCAAATCATCTGGCTTAGCCCGTACAGCGACCACTTTTCATCATCAGCCAGCACTACTCGATACATGCACTTGACTCCTTCCTGATGACGGGCAGCTTGATTTCAACAGCCATCCCCTGCGATTCCTCCGTGAAGAAGCGGAGTGACGCGTCTGAACCATAATGCAGGAACAGCCGCCTGGCGATATTGGTGATACCCACCCCCGACTGATTTGGTGCCTCGCTGACCTCCATATGCTGCATGGCCTCCACCTGGGCGTTCAGTTCCGCTATCTTCTGAGGTGACGCGCCGACGCCGTTGTCCACAATCCGGATGGTCAGCAGGTTGTTGTTTTCATGCGCCCAAACATGCACATAGCCCTTGCCCACCACATGCTCCAGACCATGCAGAACCGCGTTTTCCACAAGCGGCTGCAGCAGCATGCGGATCACCATACACTGGTACAGCCCCGGATCAATATGGTCAAGGATCGTGATACGTCCGTCAAAGCGATAGCCGATGATGGTTGCATAGCTCTGCATATACTGTAGCTCTTCCTCTATTGTCACGAAGTTGCCGCCCTTTACCGCATAGTGGAACATGCTGGACAGTGACTGGCTGATGACCACAATCTCCATGGCGTTATGCATATAGGCGATGCCACGAATGCAGTCAAACGTATTATACAGGAAATGCGGGTTAACCTGATTGCGGTAGGCAATGATTTCCATCTGCTGCTGCGCTGTTTTTTCATGTAGCATTCTGGTCTGGGAAGCCAACACCTCTTCGCTACTCTTTTCAATCTTATCCAGCATTTCATTGAGAACATCCATGACCATGCACATTTCATTGTTGGGTTTGGATTGGGGGGTCAAACGCTGATGAATGTCCGAGTTTTTGGCCATGAACTGCTGTAGATCATTCAGGGGCAGGATGATCTGCTTGTTGAAAAAGTGCTTCAGCCAGAAGAACAGCACCAGCAGCAGGGCGACAATGATCCCTATGATGATGACAACAGGCTTCATGTTGTCTGATATGCTTCTGTTGCTGATGATGCTGTGCAATTGCCAGCCTGTATGCTGGATGACCGACGAAATAGAGTCGCCTGACGCCATACGATGCCGGAAGCTGTCTTCCTCCACCGGCTGATTGGAATAAATCATGTTCCCCTGCTGATCGGTAAAGGCAATCAGGGTGTCCTCTACATGGTCGCTTTGTTCTACCAATTCCTTCAGGAGCCCGTCGCCGATGGTAATCGCGAGATAACCGATTTTTACCTTGATTACGCTGTCTACGCGACTGTCGCGGTAGATCGGATAGACAAGCAGAAGCGCCGTCGCCTTGTCCTGCTCAACCACATGATACTGCGGTGTGGATATCCGATAGCAGTCCTCGGGAAGAGGTTCAACCCCAAAGAGGTTGTTGCCTGAGCTAAGCAAGTAGGTCAGCTCATTATCATACAGGCCGATGCCGATGATCGCAGGGCTGCACGCAAAAGCGACAGCAAAGGATGTTCGCACAGGCTTGTGATAATCCACCAAGGGAAAAGTAACCTCTTTATCGGTCAAAATACTCTGCACTGCACTTGAATAAGCCATCACATAGCATACGTTTTCAAGGTTGGTCAGGGTTTGATCCATGCGTTCCAGCATGCTTTCATTCGACTTGACGACCACCTCATAGGCTGTGTTCCTCGCAATCCTTACCACCATGTACAGCGTGATTCCCAGAAGCGCGTCAATCAACAACGCGATGGCCAGAATCATGCTGAGTCCCTTCTTCAGGAAACTTTTTCCCATTCCTATGCACCCTATCATTTCTTGTTGTCAGTAGAAACCGTTGCAGCTTATACTATGGCGTGTTTCTAAAATGAGACCGGTGCAGTTTCGAGCAAATTTTCTTGCAATTCAAGGATGAAAACCGAAGGTTTACTGGCGGTAAATCGAGGTTTGAAGACGCAGAAGTGCAAGAAAAGATGCCGAAAATGCTGCCGGGCGAATTTAGAAACACACGCTAGATAAGAATTAGTATTATTCCACATTGCTGATGAAATCCCCTTTTTGGATAGGGAACAGCAATATGTCAATGAAAATGACAAAGGCAATACCGCACCAACTCATTTGTGCGGTATTGCCCTCGATTTACCGCCAGTAAACCTTCGGAATTTGCATTTGCATCTGACAAAAACCCATTCGCCAGCCGACCACATCATTTCTGCGGTGTTACCCTAAGGCAAACTGCGATTGATACAAATTCGCATAGAACCCCTGCTTCTTCAGCAGCTCCTCATGCGTCCCCTGCTCAATAATATGCCCATCCTTCATCACCAGAATCACATCCGCTTCCTGAATCGTCGAAAGCCGATGCGCCACGATGAACGACGTGCGCCCATTCATCAGCCGCGCAAAGGCGGACTGAATCTTGATTTCTGTGCGCGTGTCGATGGAAGACGTTGCTTCGTCCAGAATCAGCATCGGCGGAAGTTCACCGTTTTCGCCGCCCAGCATCACGCGGGCAATGCAGAGCAGCTGCTTCTGCCCCTGCGAGATGTTGCCGCCGTTTTCGGTGATAACCGTGTCGTAGCCGTCGGGCAGGCGGCGGATGAAGCTGTGCGCGTGGGCGGCCTTCGCGGCGGCGATCACGTCCTCTTCCGACGCGTCGGGGCGACCGTAGGCGATGTTGTCGCGAATCGTGCCGGCTTTCAGCCAAGTGTCCTGCAAGACCATGCCGAAGCTCTTGCGCAGGGAATGGCGCGTCGCGTCGCGGATGTCCGTGCCGTCGACGAGAATTGCGCCGCTGTTTACGTCGTAGAAGCGCATCAGCAGGTTAATCATGGTCGTTTTGCCGCAGCCGGTCGGGCCGACGATGGCAATGCGTTGACCGGGCTTGACGTGCAGGTTGAAGCCCTCAATCAGCGGGCGATCAGGCACATAGCGGAAGCAGACGTCTTTGAGGTCAACCGTGCCCTTGGGGGAGAGGACGACGGCGTTTTCCTTGTCCGGCACGCGGTCATTCTCATCCAGCAGGGAGAAAACGCGCGCGGCGCAGGCGAGAGCGTTTTGCAGCTCGGTCACAACGCCGGAAATTTCGTTGAAGGGCTTGGCGTACTGGCTGGCGTAGCTGAGGAAAACGCTCAAGTCGCCCACGGAGATGCCGCCGCCGACCGCCGACAGCGCGCCGACGAGCGCGACCGCCGCATAGATGATGTTGTTGACCAGACGGGTGGAGGGGTTCGTGAGGCTGGAGAAGAACGTCGCGTTCAGGCTGACGCGCCCCAACTCGTCGTTGATGCAGTCAAAATCGCTCAGCGAGGCGGCTTCGTGCCCGAAGGACTGCACAACCTTCTGCCCTTCAATCAGCTCGTTGATGAGCGCCGTCTGCTGCCCGCGCACACGCGCCTGCTCGGTGAAGTAGTGGTGCGTCTTTCGGGCGATGAAGGACGCGACGAACATCGACAGCGGCGTCAGCACCACGACCAGCAGGGCAATCATCCAGTTCTTGATGAGCATGATGGTCAGCGTGCCGACAATCAGCACAACGCCGGTGAACAGCTGCGTGAAGCCCATGAGCAGACCGTCGGAGAAGGTGTCCACATCGGCAATCATGCGGCTGACGAGGTCGCCGGAGGGATGCGCGTCCAGATAACTCAGCGGCAGGCGCTGGAGCTTGTGGAATGCCGCGTTGCGCAGGTCGCGGCTGATGTTATAGGCAATCTTGTTGTTGCTGGTGGCAAGAAACTGCTGGGCAACCGCGGACAGCGCCGCAACGACGGCAATCCACACCGCAAAGACCAGCACGCCGGACAGATTTACCTGACCAGCGCCGAGCATCTGGTCAATCGCCTTGCCGGTCAGAATCGGGATGAGCAGCTGCGCCGCCGCGCTCACGCACGCGCACAGCAGGCTGACAATCACCAGCACCCGATACGGCTTCACATATTGCAGGACGCGCAGGAGCGTGCCCTTCTGCTGCTTGAGCTTATTGGTCTTCACTGCACGTCACTTCCCTTCCGGAACTGGCTTTCGTGGATTTCGCGGTAGACCTCGCATGTCTGCATCAGCGCATCGTGCGTGCCGATGCCCACCACATGCCCGTCGTCCAGCACGATAATCTGGTCGGCGTGGCGCAGGGACGAGGTGCGCTGGGAGACGATGAAGAGCGTCGTTTCCGCGGGCAGGGTGCGCAGGGCCTTGCGGAGCGCGGCATCTGTGGCGTAGTCCAGCGCGGAGGCGCTGTCGTCCAGAATCAGAATGTCAGGATGTCCCACCAGCGCGCGGGCGATTGTCAGGCGCTGACGCTGACCGCCGGACAGGTTGCGTCCGCACTGCTCCACCGGATCATTGAGCTTGCCCGGCTTCTGGCGGACAAAATCCTCCGACTGCGCAATGGACAGCGCGTGCCACAATTCTTCGTCCGTGGCATTCTCGTTGCCCCAGAGCAGATTCGAGCGAATCGTCCCCTTGAACAGCTGCGCCTTCTGCATGACGACCGCAACGTGGCGGTTCAGCTCCGCCTTGGAATAGGCGGTAATCGGCTGACCGAGCAGGGTGACCTGCCCCTTCGTTGCGTCATAAAAGCGCGGAATCAGGCTGACGAGCGTCGTTTTGCCGCTGCCCGTGCCGCCGATAACGCCGATGGTCTGCCCCTTCCTTGCCGTGAAGGTCACATCGGACAGGCTTTCCGCGCCCGCACCCTGATAGCGCAGGGACACATGGTCGAACGCCACCGCCACATCGGAAGCAGCATCCGCCGAAACAGGCTTCTCCGGGAACGCCATTGTCGAGGGCGTATCCAGCACCTGCGACACGCGGCCCATGCTGGCAATTGCGCGGGTGAGCAGCACGACGAGGTTCGCCAGCTTCACCAGTTCCACCAGAATCTGGCTCATGTAGTTCACCAGCGCCACCACGTCGCCGGAGAGCAGCGCGCCGCTGCCAATCTTGTTCGCGCCGAAGTACAGAATGCCGATGATGCCGAGGTTGACCACGACATACGTCAGCGGATTCATCAGCGCGGCAATGCGGCCGACTTTGAGCTGCATGGCGTTCAGGCTGCCATTCTGCTGGACGAAGTTTTCTTCCTCTGCGTCCTCACGCCCGAACGCGCGCACGACGCGGACGCCGGAGAGGTTCTCGCGCGTTGCGCCCGTGACCGCGTCCAGCCGGGACTGAACGGTTTTGTACATGGGTGAGGTGATGCGCATGATGCCAAAGACAATCACCGCCAGCACGGGAATCGCCGCAAGGAAAATCAGCGCAATCTGTGTATCAATGGTGAAGGCGGCGATCATCGCGCCCGCGACGATGAACGGCGAACGCAGGAACAGGCGCAGGAACATGTTCAGACCATTCTGCACCTGATTGACGTCGCTGGTCATGCGTGTAATCAGCGTCGAAACGCCCAGCGTGTCCAGTTCGGAGAAGGAGAGCGACTGGATGTGCGCCATCAGCTCATGCCGCAGCCCGGTGGATGTGCCGATGGCGGCGCGCGCCGCGAAATACTGCGCGGTGAAGGAGCAGAGCAGTCCGATGAGCGCCATCAGCACCAGCAGGCCGCAGCGCGTCCAGATGTACGTCGTATCGCCGCCCGCAATACCGACCTTGATGATGTCCGCCACCACCATCGGCACAAGCAGGTCGAATGTGGCTTCCAGCATCTTGAACAGGGGCGCGAGAATGCTCTCCTTGCGGAAGCGCCGGAGGTAGGGGTACAAGTGCTTCATACGATTCCTCCTGATGCTGTTGCGGATTTTCGATGAAGCATCCGGGAACAGCATGATGGGTATTCGCTCCATTATACCGCATTTTTCGTCATTTGGATAGTCAACAGAAGCGATTCTTGCAATTTTCCCTTGACGAAGATGATTTTCCCCTTTACAATAGGAATGCTGCCCTGAACAAAGCAGAAGGAGAAGCCCGCTATGAACAAGCATTCCACCGTGCGGAAGCAGTTCTTCCGCTACGTTTCTCAAAACATCCTCGGCATGATTGGCGTCTCTGCCTATATCCTCGCCGACACCTTCTTTATCGCACAGGCGCAGGGTGCGGACGGCATTGCCGCCCTGAACCTCGTCCTGCCCGTTTATTCGCTGATTTTTGCCTTGGGCGCGATGCTGGCGACCGGCGCGGCGACCCGCTTCGCCTTGGAGCGTCACGAAGGAAAACACGCCGACGGCTATCTTGCGGAAGCCCTCACATGGGCGGGAATTTTGTCTGTGCCGTTCATCCTGCTGGGCATTTTCAGCGCGGAGGGCATCGTGCGGCTGCTTGGCGGCGAACCGGACATCGTGACGGTCGGCGCGCCGTATACACGCATTTTCCTGCTCTTCACGCCCTTCTTCATGTGCAACTACATCCTGCGCTCCTTCGTCCTCAACGACGGCGATCCGTCGCTTGCCATGACCGCGACGATGGCATCCAGCCTGTTCAACATCGTCATGGACTGGGTGCTGATGTTCCCGCTGGGAATGGGCATGGCGGGCGCGGCGCTCGCAACAGCGGCATCCCCCATCGTCGGCATGGGGATTAACGCCCTGCACTTCCGCAAAAAGGCGAATACGCTGTGCTTCCGCTGGCATAAGCCGACGTTCAAACTGCTGGCGCACGTCAGCGCGGTGGGTGTATCCGGGTTCATCGGGGAAATCGCGGGCGGCATGACGACGATGGTACTGAATTTCCTGATTCTGGGACTTTCGGGCAGCATCGGCGTCGCGGCGTATGGCGTGGTGGCGAATGTCGCCATCGTCGCAACGGCGATTTTCTCCGGCATCTCGCAGGGTTCGCAGCCGCTGCTCAGTGACGCGTACAGCCGCGGTGAAATGGGACAAGTGCGGCAGGTGCTGATGATGAGCATCCTGACGGCGCTGACGCTTTCGGTGCTGATGATTGTCTGCTTCGAGGTGTTCGCCGAGCCGCTGGTGGCGGTGTTCAACAGCGAGCATGACCCGGTGATGGCGAATTTGGCATGTCAGGGAATGCGGCTGTACTTCCTCGGCTACTTGTTTGCGGGGTTCAATATCGCCGGAACGGGCTATTTGAGCGCGGTCGGCGCGGCGAAATGGGCGATGATTACGTCCATCCTGCGCGGCGTGGCGGCGATTGTGCTTTGTGCGCTGGTGATGGCGGCGCTCTTCGGCATGACGGGCGTGTGGCTGGCGTTCTGTGCGGCGGAAGCCATTACGGCGGGGGTCATGGCGGTCGCGATGAAGAAAACGGCGATTGTGTGAGCCTGCAAAGGAATACAAGGCATATCTGAAGCGGAAAACAGACGCAGATGACGCATTTTCACCCCACCCTCCTCTCCATCCGTCTCGCGCTGAGCGTCAATCGCTCCTGCAATTGACACAAAAACTCCCGATTCGTGGGCTTGCCGCGTTCGGGGTCGACCGACTGGCCGAAGAAACGCGCAATCGCATCGTAGTCGCCGCGATTCCATGTTGATTCGATGGCAAGGCGCAGCCGCCGCTCGACGGCGCATGGGGTCAGCTGCGCGCGGTGCGCCATCAGCGGGTATAGGCCGTGCGTCACGTCTGTCAGCAGCGGCGGATGCACGACCGTCAGCGCCGCCATTTCCGGCAGGAATGCCCACGCCCGGAGCGTCCGCGGCATCCCCAGCGCCGTCAGCAGCTGACGTGCCAGTTCGGTGCATTCCGGCAGGTGTGCCGCCGCCAGCACGGGCAGACGAAGCACGGAGAACCACGCCGGCAGCTGCGAAATTTCCGGCAGCCCGCCGTCCAGACCACCCAAGAGGAACGGCGGCGCAAGCGGCGGATGGCGAATCAGCGATTGCGTCAGGCAGTCCGCCGCCGGGCAGGGGAGGAGCAGCACCGCATCCACCGACTCCTGCGACAGGCGGAAAAGCGCTTCCTCGGCGGTCAGGGCGGTTTGGCAGCGGGTTTCCTCGCCCAAATCCTCAATTTCCGCCCGAAGCTGGGCAAGCGTCAGCGGATTATCCGCCAGAAGCAGAAAACAGCGCGGCAGCATGAAAAGAACCTCCATTGACGAAAATATCAGTGGAGGTTTTCTATATATCAGGCGGGGATTCCTGCCGGAAAAATAGGAGCCTTTGTCGAGAAGGCTATTTCCTGTTTATTGGTCAGCCGGATTCCCCTGCATCTGCGATAGCATCCAGTCCACATACAGGCCGTACCCCTGCGTTGGGTCGCTGACGAAAACGTGCGTTACCGCGCCGATCAGCTTGCCGTCTTGGATGATGGGGCTGCCGCTCATGCCCTGCACGATGCCGCCGGTCGCGTCCAGCAGGCGCGTATCTGTCACGCGCAGCACCATGCTTTTGGCGGCGGGAGCGTTCTGCTGGCTGACGTGGGTGACTTCGACAGTATATTCCTGTACGCCGCCAGTGCCGATGGTGCTGAGGATGGTCGCCGCGCCCGTATGGACGGACGAGCGCGTGCCGATGGGCAAGCCGTCGGGATAGAGCGGGTTTGACACGGCGGTGGTGAGTGTGCCGCTGATGCCGAGAGTCGTGTTCTGCGCAATGTCGCCCAAGACGGCGGCGTTTTGGAGGAACGAACCTTTCAGTTCGCCCGGAACGCCGCGCTGCCCCTTCTGTACCGCGACGATGCTCGCATTCAGCACACGCCCTTCCCGGACGGTCAAGATGCTGCCCGTGTCGCCGTCGGTAATCGCGTGACCGAGCGCGGCATACTGCCCGGAATCCGGGTCGTAGAAGGAGAGTGTGCCAATGCCCGCGGTGCTGTCGCGCACCCATGCGCCGAGGCGGACAACCCCGGTGGCGTCATCCTGCACGGGGGTGAGGGTTGCGTGGGCGGTCGTACCGTCGCGCATGTATTCGATGAGCAGGGGCGACGTGCCGTTCTGCTGGGCAATTTCGCTGACGTCGGCAACGCGCTCGATGGCGTGTCCGCCGATGCGCAGGAGGACGTCGCCGGGTTGCAGTCCGCAGTCCCGCGCGGGGCAGACACCCTTCTTTACGTCCGACAAGCCGACAATCAGCACGCCGTCCGTCCGCATGGCAACGCCGAGCGCCTGCCCGCCGGGAATCAGTCGCTTCTCCGGGCTGACTTCCACCTCCACGCGGCGAAGCGGGATGCCGAGGATGCTCAGCAGCAGTTCCGACGTGCCGCTTTTCTGCCCGGTTACGCTGACGTACTGGCTGAGCGTCTCGTCCTGCGACGCGCTGACCTCTAAGCCCTCGCCCGACGCGCGCAGCATCCCCGTCAGCAGCGAAATCGGCTCATCCTGCGTCAGCCGCAGGGACGCGGGAAGCGCCCGGAGCGCCTGCTGCGTGGGCGAAAAATACCCCAGCGTCAGCAGAAGCGTCAGGACAAGCCCGACCGCGCGGCGCAGGGGTGAAGGATGTTTCTTCATGCCGATGCCCTCCCATTCGCAAGCAGGATGCGCCGGGAGGGCAAATTTTATAATGGAATAATTTTCAAGAGAGGGAGAACGAGGGGAGCGTCCCTCCCTTTCGCGCGATTGAGTGCATCATACGCCCTATCGCCAGCGCTTCTGCATGGGCGGCATCCTGCGGCGCATCGTCTCAAATCGCAATTCGTACAGTTGGGCGCATCCTTTTCTCCCCACTGTACACAAAATCGCGCCAAATGGAAAGCGCTCTCTTGTAATTGCGCGCAATGTGGTGTACAATCGAAACAGAATACCATGGTGAAGGGGTTGAACGTTCATGCTTGCACGAACGCTGGGATACGGCCTGAGCGGCGTCAGCGGATTCGCAGTGAAGGTGGAGGTCTACGCGGCGACGGGGATGCCGGCGCTGGAGATTATCGGGCTGCCGGACGCGTCGGTCAAGGAAAGCCGCGACCGCGTGAGCGCCGCCATCGTCAACAGCGGATTTACCATGCCTATTTCGCGCCTGACGGTGAATCTTGCGCCCGCCGACCAGCGAAAGGAAGGCCCTGCGTTCGATTTGCCGATTGCCATCAGCATCCTGATGGCGTCGGGGCAATTGGAAGGCATGGACTTGACGCAGACACTGATGCTGGGCGAATTGTCGCTGGATGGTTCGCTGCACCCCGTGCGCGGCGCGCTGCCGATGGTCATCAGCGCGAGCGAGCAGGGGATTGTGGACATTATTCTGCCGGAAGGGAACGCCGAGGAAGTGGCGTGCATTCAAGGACTGCGGGTCTATCCGGCGAGCAGCCTGCGGCAGGTGGTGAATCACCTGAAGGGGCGCGAACCCATCCCCGTGCAGCAGCAGCGGCAATACAGTGACGTGGTATCGGCGGTCAAGTGCGCGGTGGATATGGCACAGGTGCAGGGGCAGGTTGGCGCGCGCCGGGCGCTGGAGGTTGCGGCCAGCGGTGGACATAACCTGCTGATGGTCGGCACGCCCGGTTCGGGTAAGACGATGCTGGCGCGCTGCCTGCCGGGCATTCTGCCGCCGCTGACCTTCTCCGAATCGCTGGAGACGACGCGTATTCACTCCATCGCCGGCCGCCTTGCGCCGGGTACAGGGCTGATGGCGGAGCGCCCGTTCTGCGCGCCGCACCACAGCGCATCCGTCGCGAGCATGATTGGCGGCGGCTCAAATGCAAAGCCGGGTGAAGTATCGCTGGCGCACAACGGCGTGCTGTTCTTGGATGAACTGCCGGAGTTCAGCCGCAACACCCTGGAAGCGCTGCGCCAGCCGCTGGAGGACGGCGTCGTCAGTGTGACGCGCATCCACAATCAGGCGCAGTACCAGTCCAGCTTCATGATGGTTGCCAGCATGAACCCCTGCCCTTGCGGATTTTATGGCAGCAAGACGAAGAAATGCCGCTGCTCCGCGAAGGATATCCGCCGCTACCTCGACCGCATCTCCGGCCCGCTGCTTGACCGCATCGACATTCAGGTGGAGGTAGACGCTGTGCCCGTGAAGGAAATCAGCGAGGGCGGCGCGGCGGAATCCTCGGCGGAAGTTGGCGCGCGCGTGCGGAAGGTGCGTGAATTGCAGCAAGCCCGCTATGCGCAGGACGGCATCCACTGCAATGCGCAGCTTGACGCGGGCTTAAGCAAGAAATACTGCCCAATGACCCCGGAAGCAACGGCGCTTCTGCACATGGCAGTGGAGCGCATGGGCATGAGTATGCGCGCATACGGCCGCGTGGTGAAGGTCGCTCGGACGATTGCCGACATGGACGGCGCGGACACCATCGGCACGACCCACGTTGCGGAGGCAATCCAGTACCGCGAACTCGACGGAAAGTACTGGAAGGGCTGAAGCATTCCGTTTCCCTTGCGCAACAGGGAAATGACCGCAGGAAACGCGCCGAAGGTGCTTACGGGGCAATTTCATTTATTGTCCCCTTGTAGGATGGAAGGACGGAAGGAATAACCGGGAGAAGGAGAACCATGACAGCACAAATCAAAATGACGCGCAAAGAAGCGGAAGTCCAAATGGCGTGCTTCCGGCAGACGTTCTCCAGTGTGCGGCTGCTGAACGAAAAGGCCGTTCTGCACGCACCGCAGGCGCATTCCAAGCGCACCGATCTTGAATGCCGCGTGCTGCACGAAAAGCGACAGCTCACTACACTCGACGTTACCCCGCAGCGGGCAGAGCAAATATTCGCCCGCTATGTCGAGGTGGACGGCGAACCCTGCGTGCTGGAGCTCGTACAGGACTTGCAGCAGGATACCCCCGAAGCCGTGGTGCAGCGCCGACAGATGCTCACCCAGACCGGCAGCATGGGCGAAAAGCTCTACCGCGACGCGCTGACGGGGCTGTATAATCGCCGCTATTATGAGGATGCCCTGAAGAAGCGCGGCATGGAAGCTGGCGTTGCCGTCCTGGACATGGACGGCTTCAAGGCATGCAACGAAACGTATGGGCATCAGGCGGGCGATAAGATGCTGGAAGCCGCCGTTGGCGTGATGCGCCACTGCGTTCGCCGCTCGGACACCATCATCCGCTATGGCGGGGATGAGTTTCTGCTGCTCCTGCCGCATATCGAGGAGGCCACCTTTCAGCAGAAATTGCAGGATATCTGCTGCCAAATCAGCGAAACCCGGCTGCCGGGGCTGGAGGACATCCGCCTATCTGTCAGCATCGGCGGGTTGATTAACCGCGGCGAGCCGATTGACTGCGCTGTTGAACGCGCCAATCAGCTGATGATGCAGGCAAAAAAGAGCCGCAATGCCGTTGTTACGGATTCCGAAATCGCCGCGGAAGATATTGCGCCGCGCAAGGATACCCGACCGCGCATGAAAATCCTCATTGTCGATGACTCCCGGACGAACCGCGCCATCCTCAATGGGCTGATTCCCGACCGCTACGACGTGTTGGAAGCCGCCGATGGGCTGGAGGGCTTGGACATGCTCCGGCGCTACGGCACGGAAATCGCTCTTGTGCTGCTGGATTTGCTTATGCCGACGCTCAGCGGATTTGATATGCTTTCGCTGATGGCGGCGAATCAGTGGCTGGAGGAAATTCCCGTCGTCATGATTTCCAGCGAGAACGACGCGGACACCATCCACCGCGCCTACGATTTAGGCGTGAGCGACTACATCACCCGCCCGTTCGACGCCGATGTCGTCAGCCAGCGGATCAGCAATACCATCAAGCTCTATGCCCGCCAGCGGGGCTTAAGCAATCAGGTGCGCGAACAGATTCACGAGAAGGAGCGCAGCAATCGCCTGATGCTGGAAATCATCAGCGAAGTCGTCAGCGCCCGCAACGGCGAAAGCGGCGCGCACATGCGCCACCTCTGCCTGCTGACGGAAGTGCTGCTGGATACCCTCGTCAGCAAAACGAAGCGCTATACCCTCACGCCGCATGAACGCAAGGTCATCGTGACCGCATCGGCGTTCCACGATATCGGCAAAATGGGCATCGACGAGAAAATCCTCAACAAAAGCGGCCAGCTGACCGAAGAAGAGTACATTGTCATGAAGTCGCATACGCTGATTGGCGCGTCCATGCTCGCGCGCTTGGACCACTACCGAGATGAGGAATTGGCGCGCACGGCGTACCAGATTTGCCGCTGGCATCACGAGCGCTACGACGGCGGCGGCTACCCCGACGGCTTAAAGGGCGAGGAAATCCCGATTGCCGCGCAGGTCGTTTCCATTGCCGATGCGTATGATGCGCTGATTTCGCCGCGCGTCTATAAGGAAGGCTTTTCGCATGAACAGGCAATGCAGATGATTCGCAATGGCGAATGCGGCGCGTTCAATCCGCTGCTGATTGAATGCTTGGAGGATTCGCAGAGCAGGATTCGGTATCTTGCGTCGATGACGGCGGAACGCTTCAGTTAAAAAGTATTCTATGCAACACCGCATAAATGAGGTGTTACCCTAATGAACCGGCGGTGCAATGCCGCTGGCTTTTTGCATCTTCCACAAGGAGCAAAACCACATGGTGAAACGAATTTTGCAGTATTTCCGCCGGGAAACGGTGCTGAGCGCGGCACTCATCTGCGCGCTGCTGTCTTTCCTGCTGACCCCGCCGTCGGTCATACACTTGCAGGGCATTGACACGACGACGCTGCTGATGCTCTTTTCGCTGATGACGATTGTTGCGGGATTCCGGCGTATGGGCGCACTGGACGCCGTCAGCCGGAAACTCACCCGGCGTGTGACGACGCTCCGCGGACTTTCGGCGGTGATGGTGGCGCTGTGCTTCGTACTCTCAATGCTGGTGACGAATGACGTTGCCCTGCTGACGCTTGTGCCGCTGACGCTGCTGCTCTTCCGCGCTGGCGGGCAGAAAAGCACCATCTGGACAGTCGTGCTGGAGACGGTCGCGGCGAATCTGGGCAGCATGGTCACGCCGATTGGCAATCCGCAGAATCTGTACCTGTACACGTCCGGGCGGCTGACGGCGCTGGATTTCCTGATCCTGCTCGCGCCGTATGCCGCCGTCGCGCTTGCGCTGCTGCTGGCACTGTGCCTGCTGCTGCCGAAGGAGCGCGTTGCGGTGGATACGTCCGCGCGCGCACCGCTGGCGAGGAAGATGCTTACGCTGTATGGGGCATTGAGCGCACTGGCGCTGCTGGCGATTGCGAAGGTGCTGCCCGCGTGGGCGCTGGCGGCGGCGGTGTTCCTTGGTACGTTGGCGCTGGACAGGGGGACAATCCGGCAGGTGGATTACACGCTGCTGGCGACGTTCGTGTGCTTCTTTGTCTTTGTGGCATCGGTGAAGGCGTGCGTGCCGGTGCGCGCGTGGCTGGAGACGATGATGGCGCGCAGCCCGATGGCGGTGGCACTGCTGACGAGTCAGGTCATCAGCAACGTGCCGGCGTGCCTGCTGCTGTCGCCGTTTACGCAGGACGCAAAAGCGCTGGCGCTGGGCGTTGATCTGGGCGGACTGGGGACGCTGATTGCGTCGCTGGCGAGCTTGATTTCGTTCCGGCTGTACGGGGCGGGCGAGGGCGCACAGAAGGGCAGGTACTTCGCGGTGTTTACAGGGGTGAATGTGCTGTTTCTGGCGGTGATGCTGGGCTTGGCGGCAATGCGCAATTAGGAATGAGCAATGCGGAATGAGATAATACTATTTCCAGATTCACCTGCGCCATCTGCTTGCGCCTTTTCCATTCTGGCGTCCGCTCATTCCACTTAGCGTAGCGCTGCTACGCTGCGTTTCATTCACATTAGCCAGAATGAAAAATTCGCGGCGCATCTTGGCGCATTCTTATCTGGAAATAGTATAAAACCGGCGGCGAAGGAATGCAAATTCCCGCGCCGCCGAAAAATGGACTTGTAATCATACAAAATCTATGGTATTATAGCACTATCAGAGGAGGTGTTCCTGTTGAAAATTTCGACAAAGGGACGCTATGCCCTGCGGATGCTGGTCGATGTGGCGCAGCATCAGAGCAGCGGAACGGTGACGCTCAAGGAAATCGCGGAGCGTCAGGGTATTTCCAAGAAGTATCTGGAGCAGATTGCGCTCGTGCTGTCGCAGGCGGGCATTCTCCGCGGCGCGCGCGGGCATCAAGGCGGCTATCGGCTGGCAATTGCGCCGGAAAAGCTGTCCGTGGCGGAAATTATCCGCGTGATGGAAGGGTCGCTTGCGCCGGTGGCGTGTCTGGATCGTCACCCGAATGAGTGCGAGCGCTGCAACGAATGTCAGACGCTATTCGTCTGGGAGGGGCTTGACCGCGTGATTCAGAGCTACCTTGAGGGGATTACCCTTCAGGACGTGCTGGCTCATCCCCTGCCATAAGCGTCCGCACGACGTGGGAGGCAATCAGCAGCCCCATCGCTCCCGGCACAAACGCGGTGCTGCCGGGAATATCCTTGCGGCGACCGCTCTCTTCCGCAATCGGCCGGACAGGCGGATGCATCGGTTCGAGCGAATAGGCAACGGTCATGTGCCGGATGCCTTTTTTCTTGCACGAAACGCGCATCGCCCGCGCCAAGGGGCAGACACTCGTCTTCGTAATGTCGGCAATGCGCAGGCAGGACGGGTCGAGCTTGTTGCCCGCGCCCATTGAGCTGATGAAGCGGATGCCGCCCTGCTCACAGCGCCGCGCGAGTTCCAGCTTGGCCGCAATGGTATCCACTGCATCTACCACAAAGTCGTACACAGACAAATCAACTTCGTCCGCGGTTGCCGGCAGATAGAACATTTTGCGGCAGTTCACGCGCACATCAGGGTTGATGTCCTTCAGGCGCGCTGCCATCGCGTCCACCTTATCTTGTCCGATGGTCGAATGCAGGGCGATAATCTGTCGATTCAGGTTGCTGATGCTCACGTCGTCGCGGTCGAACAGGTCGATTTCCGCAATGCCGCTGCGCACCAGCGCTTCGCACACATATCCGCCGACGCCGCCGACGCCGAACACCGCCACGCGCGCCCGATGCACGCGGTCAAAGGCCTCCTGCCCGACGAGCGAAATCGTCCGGGAAAACTGTTCCATGCTGTTCACACTCCCGTGCTTATCATAGCACATCCGGGGGAAAGGTTCAAGCGAAAATCCGCTCTTGATGCTATTTCAGGATTCAACTGCGCCGCCTGACTGCGAATTTTCATCCTCCCAATAGTATGAATTTTTGTTCTGCTGATGTTTTTTTCATTACATTTGGCTTTTTTTGCAAAAAATCAACTTGAAGGTGGTTCTCTTTTGGTGAAAAATCGTGTATAATGGTTGCGTATTTTCCCATATTCCCCCGAAGGATGTGTGCTTATGGAGATTTACCTACGGCAACGCTCCGGAATTGTGTGTCTGATTACCATTGCGCTTCTGCTGGCGTTCAGCCATCTGTATAACCCCAGCAGCGCGTCCCGGCGTTTCCGCAGGATGTGCATTTACGCGCTGTGTCACGTCGTGCTGACTATCCTCACGGAAGTTACTGCCAATTTGCTGGATACCACGCCGCTGCTGGTGAACCGTCTGCTGCATCTGCTCTGCTGCGCAACCGCGATCGCTTTCCTTGGCGAAATGTGCTGGTACATTGCCAGCATCACTCCGCTGCAGGGGCGCTCGCTGCAGGTGGTTCGTATCGTGACAATCCTGATTCCGTTCTTGTTTCTGTTTGCTGCACCGCTGTTTCCGATGCACTTCACACAGGGGCTTGTTATCAATTACCCCGACGGCGCGTTCATGCACCTGTATTTCTTTATCGGCATCGCCCTGTGTCTGGTAAGCGCAGTGCTGCTTTTCCGCGCGCGGTTTCAGCTGGATCGGCTGGTCTGCGTGCTGATGACATTGGTGCTGGTGCTGATGGCGGCAATGACGTGCCTGCAGATGGCATTCCCGGAGCTGATGCTGTCCGCGGTGAAGCTGACGGTGATTACGCTGATGATGTACTTCATCGTCGAGAATCCCGTTGGCACATACCACGATCGTGCCATGATTGACCTGCCGACCGGGCTGCGCAACCACAATGCGCTTCAGGAGGATGCGGTGAATCTGGCGAACAACTGGCAGCTTTCCAGCAACGGATCAATTGGCGTGGTGGCGTGCGACTTGAATGACCTGAAGCGCATCAATGACACGCACGGACATCAGGCGGGTGATGAAGCAATTGCGCTAATTGGGCGCGTCCTGCGCGCGGAACTGGTGAGCGCCTACGGGGTCTACCGCACGGGCGGCGACGAGTTCACCGCGATTTATGTCAATCAGCATGAGGATGTGATGATTGCGGAGATGCAGGCGGCGCGCGACAACCTGCGCAGCCGGCACCTTGATTGCGGGTGGGCGGTTCATGCCGCGCTGGGCAGCGCTTACGCCACAAGTCAGAGCGAACTATCTATCCGTGACATCATGCAGCGCGCGGACGAAGCCATGTACGCGGACAAGGCGCGGCAGAAGGGGGCAGAGAATGTGCGAAGGTAAGGGGAGGCACCAGAGGCTCTGCCTCTGGACTCCGCAAGGGGCTTTGCCCCTTGACCCCACAAGGGAGTTCCTCCCTTGACCCTTTCGCGCGATTGGGTTGAGCGCACTTGCATACAGTGTCCGCGTGTTTATCCATAGGAAACCCCTCGTATCCACATAAAACAACGGCTGACAGCCTGACGCAATGTCGAGGGCTGGCAGCCGCTTTTTCTCTGATTATACGATTTCCAGATTCACCTGCGCCATCTGCTTGCGCCTTTTCCCTTCTGGCGTCCGCTCATTCCACTTAGCGTAGCGCTGCTACGCTGCGTTTCATTCACGTTAGCCAGAATGAAAAATTCGCGGCGCATCTTGGCGCATTCTTATCTGGAAATAGTATTAGTAGTAAATCCGCAAGAACTGTTCCATGAAATCCAGCCACCACGTCGGGGTCAATGTGCCGCTGGCATACGGGAAGTATGCCACGAACATCGCCAAGCACACGCCAAGGAAAATCCCCAGCAGCCACTTGCCCGTTTTCGGGAAGCGGCGCGTGATATCCCGGAACAGCACCGTGATGGACAGCATCAGGAACGGCGTTGTGGCGAAGTAGTGGTAAATGTACGTTCCGCGCGGCACAAGCACCCACGGCAGGAACTGCGAAAGCGCGCTCAAAAGCAGGAACGGCATCGTCACATCCCAGTCGGCGGCTGTCCAGTGCAGCGTTTCGCCATCCTTGCGCAGGGTGTAGCGGTGGCGTTTTGCCCACATGAACACCGTATACGCAAAGCCGACAAGTGCTGCCGACCAAATTGCCGGGTTGCCGAAGCACCAGATTGCATAGCTCCAGCCGGGGGTATTCACATACGTCGGCGAAGCATAGTACATCGGGCGCTGGTTGAAAATCCACTCGTACCACGGCGAGTAGAACGGGTGATCCATGCCCAAACCGGGCTTGGAATGGTAGCTGAACATGCTCAGCTGCGCATTCCAGACCGCCGTCAGGTAATCCTTCAGGTTGTCAAAGTGCGCATAGGCGAAGTACGGAATGTACGCCAGCAGGTAAATCGCCAGCGGGATGGCAACGAAGAACAGCAGACACCACAGGCAAATCACCAGCACGCGCTTCATGGTTGTCTGGTCGCGCAGAGTGAGGATTTTCCTGTCCTCGTCCGACAGGCTCTTGTCCGTCTTGAGCAGATGCGCGGAGGTTGCCGCCATGCGCATGTGGCGGAAAATCGTCCAGAAGAACGCCACTGCCAGCCCCGCACCGGAGTACACGCCAATCCACTTGCTGGCAATGCCAAGCCCCATGAACAGCCCGGACAGCGCCAAATCCGGCAGGAGCTTCTTCACCGGCAGGCGCACAATGTCGCGCTGCATGAAGCGGAGCATGAACAGCCAGCTGAAGAGGATGAACAGCACGGGGTAGGAGTCGATGGTGGCAATGCGCGTCTGCGTGAAGTGCTGGCAGTCCAGCGCGAGCATCAGCGCGGCGGCGAATGCAAAGCTGGATTTTTTCGTCAGCTGCTTGCTAAGCAGGTACATCGCCGGCAGCATCAGGATGCCCGCCAGTGCGCCCATCACGCGCCAGCCGAACGGAACCATGCCGAAAATCGCAATGCCAAGGCTCATGATGACCTTGCCAAGCGGCGGATGGCTCGTTTCATACGGCGCAGTGCCGTGCAGGTGCTCATAAGCCGTGCGGGCGTGGTAAATCTCGTCGAAATAGGTGCTGTTCCACCAGCTCGGCAGACCTTCCAGCGTGTCCTGTTCGTCGAGAATATTGTTTGCGTCGCTGTACAGGGTGGATTCTTCCATCACGTTCAGCTGCGCAATGACCGTCGCCGGAATGCGGTCGCCGTTTGCGTCCTGGAAGATGGCTTCATTCATCTTCAGCCCGATTTGCTGCGACGTGATGCGGACATACCGCGCAGAGAATTTGATGGGCTGCGAGTAGAAGAAGCGCTTGTCGTTGCCGTATTTATCTTTGCCCATATAGCTGGGGGTGAGGTACTTCCACTGGAAACACTCGCCTTCCGCCATATCCGCAATGTAATCGTCCGACCAGCTTTCGCCGTCCTCGGATACGGCGACGGAGAAATTGGAGTAGCTCACCTGACAGAAGTAGAGCATCGTCACATCGTCGTGATGTTCGCCGAGGTCGATGATGACCTGCTCATTCCGCGTCGAGGAGACCCAAGGGTTCTGCGGCGCTTTCATGGAGCCGAGGTTCGTCAGCGCCACGACGGCGTACACCAGCGTTACGCCCAGCATCAGCAGCCAGTCACGCTTGCGCCAGTGCAGGGAAACGTCCTGCTTAAAGGTGCGCGGGTCGCCCGGCTTCTTCTCCAGCTGCTTCACGGGCAGATACGCCGGGTGCTCCAGCGTTTCGTCCGCGGCGGATACCGGCAGGCACACGTCGCGGCACGTCCACACGCCGAGGAATGCCAGCGCCACGTTCGCCGCGGACAGCAGCATCGCCAGCACGACCGTATCATTGTTCAAGTGCCCCAGCGACGAACCGAGGCGCAGGCTGTTATCCAGCACAATGCCTTCGTTGATGAATGCCGTCGCGCTGAGACCCAGCAGGAGCACCAGCGTCCGGCGGTCGCGCTTGCCCGCGTACACCATCCACAGCAGGAACAGCGCCGGGAATAGATACCGCTCGTGCATCTTGATGCCGAACACATACAACAGCACAAACAGCACGCCGCCGCACAGGGCGAGGTTCTCCAGTTTGCCGCTGCGGATGAACATGGGCAGCACCATCACAAACGGCAGTGCCATGGCGACAAGCCCCACCATTGTGAAGCTGGCATTGAAGGTCGCCAAGCCGAGGAAAATCAGCGCGAAGGTCAGCCCAGCGGCGATTTCCGCCGAATTCCAATCCGCCTTCTTGCGCTTAAAGAGCATCACGCCAAGCGCAATTGCGCCCGCCAGTCCCACCAGACCCACGACCAGCAGCGCTGTGCGGGAAAGTACCATGCTGCCGCCCAGATGGAAAATCATCGTGCGCGTCCAGCCGCTCTGCGTCGCGAAGAAGCCGCCCAGCCCGAAGCCACCGATAATCAGCAGAATCGTCATCAGCCCCGTCAGCACGTCGGGCTGCCAGCCGCTTTTCTGCGCGCGATAAATCAGCCAGCCCGTCCAGACGAGTGACAGCGCCATCAGCAGCAGCGGAACCGCGCGGGGCGCTTCCATGACGATGGACGTCCAGTTGCAGCCGAAGAGATAGTAGAAGTTCGCGGTGTTGACCGTCGCGTACGGGTAGGACGAAAGCGTCTGTGCGTACTTGTCAATCAGCCACGAGATGCCGCCTTGGTTCACGCTGAACGGCAGAACGACAATCACCGCCGTCACAAACGCCAATCCAACGCCGATGAGCATCGGTTTCCAGCACTTGCGGTCGCGGATGAGCGCCATCACAATCGCCGCCAGACCGAGGAAGCCCAGCATCAGCGCCTGCGGCTTCACCAGCACGGCGAGCATGTAAATCGGCATGACCGCCATCCAGTTGCCGCAGACTGCGAAATACGCCACCAGCATCAGCAGCAGGCTCAGCACGCTGTCAATCTGGCACCAGGCCGCACTGTTGAGGAAAATGGCGGGGTTGAACGCCATCAGCAGCATCAAAATGCCCGCCTGATTGGCACTGGCGTTCTTCTTGCGCGCAATGCGGTAGGTAAGCACCGCCGCCACCAAATCGCACGCCATCGGGATGAGCTTATGCACCGCCGCCGCCGACAGGGGCAGAACCCGCATCAGCGCCGCGTTCAAGCCCATGATGTAGACATACGCGGGCGGATAATCGCAGAAGTTTGTCGTTTGGTAGAAATTCGCCGGGCCGACGCTCAGCAGCGTGTTGCCCCACGCGAGGAAGCAGTTTACATCCACCTGATAGCCGCTGACGCTGTTTGCGACAATCAGCCGCGCCGCTGCCGCGACAACAAGCCCGATGATGGCAAAGAGCGGCATGGCTTCGCGCTTCTTTGCATCCCGCGGAACGGCGTTCTTCTTTTGCAGGAAGCGCAGCAGATACACGCCCAGCGCCACATACGCAATGCCGACTGCCGTCATCCACGGCCACGCGGGGGAGGCAGCAGCAGTATCCGCCAAGTTGTCGGATGGGTCGTCCTGCACCGCGGCTGTCGGCTGATACCAGCGGCTCGCCACAATGCCCTCCGGCGGCGCATCGACCTTCACCAGCGACAAATCATCGAACATGGCTGTGCCGAAGCTCTCACCGCTGTACCCGCCCAGACGTGCATACACAGTTACTTCGTGCTGATCCGTGTCCGTCACGCCGTAGAGTTCAACGTACTGCCACTCGTCCGGCGAATCGTATACGCTTTCGGAGAAGACATACACGTCTTTGATGGACAGATTGCCGCCCAAACCCTCATCGAGCGTATCCCATGCTTTGACATAGCCGGACAGGCGGTAGAAGCTGCTCGGCTCTACCGCGACTGTCTGGCAGAAGCGCGCGTCGTTGTGGTCCAGATTCTCAATCTGAACGCTGTGCGCGCCCGACATGGCGTTGTCGGATACGGTATAGAAGGTCATGCCCTCCAAGTTCAGGTACGCATCCGTTTTCCAGCCGACGGGCAGCCCGTCCGCGCCGATTTCCTCAAAGCCCGGATTTTGCAGCAGATTCGTGCTTTCCTCCGCCGAGGCGGTGCTGAATATCCCCAGCAGCATCAGCAGAGACAGCAGAAGCAGCAGCGGGCGCCGAGCCAGTCTGTTTCTCTTCATCGTGTCACCCCCGATATTGGACGTTCGGAATTGGGTTTTTGTTTTACATGCTTGCCATAAACGCATTTTTTACATGAATCAGCCCGTCGCGGGTGATTTCCACCACGTCGAAGCGCGCGGGAACATCCATGCAGTCGTTTTCCAGCAGGTAGTGCATCGCCGCGTGGCAGATTCGCCGCTGCTTCGCGGGTGTGACCGCCAGCATCCCCTGCCCGGCGCGGCTCTGCGGGCGCGCTTTTACCTCGACGAACACAATTGCGTCGCCGTCCTGCATCACGAGGTCGATTTCGCCGTCCTCCGCGCGGTACCGCCGCGTCCGCAGCGTCATGCCCTGCCGGGTCAGCGCGTTTTCCGCTTCCTGTTCGCCCTGAATCCCGGCATCGTAGCGCTTCATTCCGCCTCCACCGGCACAAAATGACCGATGAACGTCCGGCGGTGCAGGGGCGTCGCGCCATATTTCTGCAAGGCGGCGATATGCTCCGGCGTGCCGTAGCCCTTGTTGCGCGCAAAGCCGTATTGCGGGTATTGCTTGTCCAGCTCCAGCATTTGCCGGTCACGCGTCACCTTCGCGACGATGCTGCTCGCGGCAATGGCGTAGGACGTTGCGTCGCCCTTTACCATCGGGATTTCGCGCCCGTTCAGCCCCAGATTCTTCACCGCGTCGATGAGGAACACCTCGGCGGGCACCTGGCTGGCGGCCTCGCGCATCGCCTTCTTTGTCGCTTCGAGGATGTTCATGCGGTCGATTTCCTCCGGCGTCGCCTGACCGATGCCGACGTACAGCGCCCGCTCCATGATTTCGGCATAGACGCTTTCGCGGCGCTTCTCGGAGAGCTTCTTGCTATCATCCACCCAGAGAATCAGCGGCTCCTTGGGCATCACGACGCACGCCGCGACGACATTGCCCACCAGCGGGCCGCGTCCGGCTTCGTCCATGCCTGCCGTAACGAAGGCGGCGTACTGCGCGTCAAAATCCGCCAGCAGCTGCACTTTCGCCCCGCGGTCAATCTTCGCCATCAGAATTTTCCTCCTGCGGCTTGCTCTCGTCGTCCTTCTTCGCGCCGGGAATGGTCAGCCGAGCCTTCTTGACGGGCATTTCCAGCGTCATTCTGCCCAGCTTGCCCGCGCGGAATTCATCCAGCACCACCGCGCAGCAGCGGTCGTAATCGCACACGCCGCCTTTCATCAGGAAGCCGCGCCCCTTGCAGACCGCTTCCAGCAGTTCTTCGCCGCGCAGATCCGGGTTGTCGAAGCGGAAACGCGTCATCACCGCCTGCGGCTGCACCTTCAGCATGTCCTGCAGCAGGTGAATCGTCAGCATCGCCAAATCCACCACGTCATCCTTGACCGTGCCGATATAGCACAGGCGGCGTGCGGCAAGCTGGTCATCCAGCCGCGGCCAGAGCAGACCGGGCGTATCCAGCAAATCGAGGTAGGGCGTAATGCGCACCCACTGATTCGCGCGGGTGACGCCGGGGCGGTCGCCGGTTTTGGCGATATTGCCGCCGTGCAGCTTGTTGGTGAACGTGCTTTTGCCCACGTTCGGCACGCCGACGACCATTGCCTTGACGGTCTTGCGGATGCCCTTCTGCGCCGCACGTTCGACGGCTTCCTTCGCCGCGCGGTCAATGACCGCCAGCGCGTCCTTCGCTTTGCCGGTGGAGGCACTGTACGGCGCGGCATCGATGCCCTGCGCGCGGAAGTAGTTCAGCCACGCGCTGGTTGCCGCGGGATCAGCCAAATCCGCCTTGTTGAGCAGCAGCACGCGCTTTTTGCCCGCCAGCAGCTTGTCCAAATCGGGATTTCGGCTGGAATACGGCAGCCGCGCGTCGCACAGCTCCACCACCACATCCACGCGGCTGAGCTGATCCGCCAGCAGCCGCTTTGCTTTCGCCATATGTCCGGGATACCAGTTAATGTCCATGTTGTCCATCCTTTTCAAGCGGGGGATGCCCGCGAATGCGCTGCGCCTGCAATGAACTGATTCCAGTCTAACATGGGTGGGAATTGATGTCAAGCCATGGCGCGGCAGATGTGAAGATTTTACAATCTGCAATACACGGTAATACTTTTCTATACTGCTTTCCGCACTGGGCGCGCAGACAAACAGCCATTTTCCATTATGCCATGAAAAAAGGGAAAGAGCAAGCCCTTTCCCCGGATTTTCAGGGTTTCGTCACGAAACGGCAGACGGTGTACTGCACCCGCTTACCGCCCCAAATCCCACACGCTTCTGCCCCTGACCTTTTCCGCCGTCCCTCTCACCACGCGCACGACCTTCGTGCCGGGGTTCATGTCGAACGCGTTGTCGTCCAGCAGCAAGTCCGCGTCCTCGGATTCCAGCCAGACCTGCTTGGCGTAGGCGTGCGACGTGACGAGCAGCGTGTCGCCGCGCGTCTCCACCGTCAGGCGCGGGTCAACAAATTCAAAGTGCTTCGGCGCGCAGAAGATGCACGTCCCTTCGGACACTGCGACATTATCCACCACGAACGCAAAGCTGATATAATGCCCTGTCAGCGACGCATCCGCGCAGTCCACCTTGTCCAGCCACTTCGCGCTCATTGCGGGGATGGTCAGCGTTTGCTGATTCTGCCGCACGATTGCGCCGTCCGGCGTGCGCAGCGCCCAAACGACTTCGCCCGTCACGTCCCGCAGCGTCTCGTTGCAGACGTTCAGGCGGAAGCTCTTTTCCAGCGGCGCAGGGTGATATTCGTTGATTTTCGGATTTTGGCTCAGCTCGCCCTCCTCCTCGGCGGAAATCATCACTGGGGCAAAGAAGCGCTTTGCCGCGTAGTGCAGCGCTTTCCAGCGGCCGTAGTAGTCGATGCTCGCCCACGACGCAACCGGCCAAATGTCGTTCAGCTGCCAGATAATCGCGCCCATGCAGCGCCCACGGTTGCGCCGCCAGTGCTCCACGCCGTAGCGAATTGCCTCCGCCTGCATCAGCTGGGAGGCATACAGCAGGTCGTCGAAGCTGTTTGGATAGCGGAACGTCTGCGAGAGGTAGGAGAGAATCTTGCCGTTCGCCGCCTGATTGCGCTGGTGGCGCTCCATTACGCGGCTGAAGATATTGCGGTCGTCCGGCAGGGTGAACTGCTCGACCGATTTCAGGCACGGGAAGGACTGAAAGCCGAATTCCGACGCATAGCGGAAGAAAAACTTGCGGTACTCCGTGAAGGGCTTTTCGCCGTGCCAGACGTCCCAATAGTGGTTGTCGCCGCGGTTTTCGTCGTTCGGGGCATCGAAATTGCCGCCGGAGGACGGCGACGCGGGCCACCAGTACGTCTGCGGCGCGGTTTCCTTCACAATTGCGGGCAGAATGTACTCGAACATCTTCACATAGTCGGTGATGTGGTGCGGATACGTCGGCACGAATTCCCACGTCCGATGGTTGATGAGCGCGCTGTTTGCGCCCGCCATGAACATCTCCATCTCGTTGTTGCCGCAAATCAGCGCCAGCGACGCATGATGGCGCAGGCGCGCGACATTTTGCTGCGTCTCCACGCGAATAGAACGCTCAAAATCAGGCGTGAGGTCATAGAAAGCACAGGCATACATCAAATCCTGCCAGACCAGCAAGCCCAGCTCGTCACAGATGTCATAGAACGCGTCATCCGGGTAATACCCGCCGCCCCAGACGCGGATGGCGTTGAAATTCGCCGCCTTGCAGTCCTCCAAGAGCCGGCGCGTCCGCTCCGGCGTCACGCGCGCAAGAATGTTGTCCTCCGGAATGTAGTCCGCGCCCATCGCAAACACCTTCATGCCGTTGACGACGTGGCAGAACTCCTCGCCCCATTCGTCCTTTTCGCGGCTGACGGTCATCGTGCGCAGACCAATGCGCCACACGCGCGTATCGCCTGTCGCCAGACGAACCGTCACGCGGTACAGCGGCTGTTTGCCCAGCCCGTTCGGCCACCACAGCTGCGGATGCTCAATCGTGATGACCTGCTCTGCCGCCATCGTTTCGGGGAGGGTCAACACTTCGCCATCCGGCGCGGTAATTTCCGCCGACCACGCGCTTTCGCCCGCAATTTCCGGGCGGATGGTCACGTCCACCATGCCGTCATGGTGCGCTTGCAGCATCAGCGCGTTTTCCAGCCGCGCCGTATCCCACGTCCGCAGGAAAATCGGCCGCCAGATGCCCGCGTCCGGCAGACGGGGCCCCCAGTCCCAGCCGAACATGCAGTGTGCCTTGCGCAGGTGACGGAAGCCGGGTGTCGCGTCGGAGGATTCCCAGCCGGGCGCTTCCTCTGCCTTCTTCGCGCAGTACAGAATCGGCGAATCAAATCGGATTTCCAGCGTGTTTTCGCCCGCGTGCAGCTGCTCCTTCACGTCCCACACCCAGGTGATGTGCATGTTGTCCGCGAAGGCGATTTCGCGCCCATTGAGCGACACGTGCGCCAGCGTATCCAGCCCCTCGCAGACCAGCTCCACATGCGCATGTGCCAGCTGTGCTTCAGTCACGGTGAACGCGCGCTGGTACACATAATCTTTCTTCATGCGCTTGAAGGCATCCAGCTCATTTTCACGCCAGAACGGGTCAGGCATCGTGCCATCCGCCATCAAATCCGCATACACGCTGCCCGGCACATGTGCTGAATGCCACGTTTGGCTGTCTGCCTCGCGCATCCGCCACGCGCCGCTGAGGTTCATTTGTTCCGCCATTGATTTCATCCTCCGAAGGGCAATTTTGCGTCATTATAGCATGGGGAAGCAGGGCTGTCAATCGGGGGATTGGTACCGCAAAAAAATATCCCTTCCCATTGTGCGGGAAGGGATAGAGGAATTAGTCCGTAAAGAGATAATCAAAGCAAGGCAGCTTTGTTGTGGCATCGCCCTGAATCTCATAGCCGCCGGTACATTGCAGGTACATGCGCACTTGGTCGGCGGGCTGCCACGTCGGCTGGGTCGTTGTGCGGACAACCACTTCGTCGCGCAGGCCGCCGGAGTTGGTCTTGCGCATGGCAGCGAAGGTGTACCACTCGTCGCCGACCTGCTCAACGCGGTCGATGAAAAGCGTGTAGACCATGTAGCGGCCTTCGTAGCCGTCCAGCAGTCGGGTCAAGGTGGAGTACGCGGGCTTGTCTGCCTGTGCGCGAATGTCCTCCTGCTTGTCGGCTTCGGTCAGGGCGCGGGTCGCCGTGCTGGTGATGCGGCGCGTTGTGTAACCCTTCTTCTGGAATGTCAGCACAATGTCATACGTTCCCTCTGCGCTGGTGTCAATCTTGAAGGAAAACTTGCCGGAGTTGTTCGTCGTGATGGTCTTTTGATAGCGGCCGTCGATGATGCACTGCACCTGCGTCTGCCGCATCGTCGTACCGGAAATGGTGAGGGTGTCGCCGACGATGGCTTCGGGCAGGTCAGCATCAAGGTTGACAATCAGCAGCGTCTTTTTGTAGGTCGTCAGGCTGAACTTGTCCTCCTGCAGCACCTCTTTGCCCGCGTCGGTGATGGTGTAGGTCATCAGCCAGACGCCTTCCTGCGGCAGCTGAATGGTGAAGGAAAACTTGCCGTTCTTGGGAATCTGCGTTTCATAATTGATAGGCTCGCCGCCGGACAGGCGCATCAGGCAGAGAATGACATACTGCCCGCTCGTGCCCGTGCCGGAGACAGTGAATTTGCCGGAGTTCGTTTCCGTCGGCGGTACTTCGTCAAACGTGACGCGCTGCACGGCACTGGACGGACGCGGGAAGATTTCGTTGAACTTCAGCGTGTCCAGAATGGCCTGCAGGGCGTTGTTGTCCGCCTTCTTCGGGCTGCGACCGTAGACTTGGCACTCCAGATAGATGGAGTAGCCGTTGCGGATGGACTTGCGCCCATAACCCGCGTAGGACACGCCGTTATGGCTGCGCGTGTACTCCAGCACGAGGAAGCGGGCGTAGTTCTTGCCGTTCTTCCACTGCGCGGAGGTGTAGTCGTAGCCCAGATTGCGGTAATAGCCGTTTTTGTCCGACGTATGCCCCAGACGGTAGGTGGCGCGCTCGTCGCTGGTGACTTCGTTCACATCCCAGTACTGCATGGCGAAATCATCCTGCACGGCGGACAGCTCGATGCACATATCGCCCGCTGCGTTCCACGCCTGAAAGCGCACGCCGCGCGCCGCCCAATCCGCCTGCGCCGCCTCGACGGTCAGTCCCTGCTTCGCCAGCAGATCCTCGTGGTCAGCAAGGTTCGACGTCGTGAGCATCGTGTAGCTGTCGGGGACGGTCAGCGTCGCGGAAAAATCATCGTAGGTAAAATCAGCCGCCAGCGCGGGGACTGCCATCAGCAGCGCCAGCAGGAGCGTGAAGAGCAGCATCGGAAACAGTTTCCGCATCAGAAATCACCAGCCTTCGTTGGAAATACTCGTTCGGGTTCATTATACCATACTTTTCAGGCGCACACAAGGCACATTTTGTAACAATGTGGGCGTTCTTGTCCCATTCAGCGCCGCTTTTTCCGCTTGCGCGAGGGGAGACGGAACAGCACTTTGGCGACGCGGGCGCGAATGGCGGTGCGCTTGAGTGCGCCGACGCTTCGGCTGTCGTTGGAATTATCGCGGTTGTCGCCCATGACGAAATACTCATCTGCGCCGAGCGTCCGCGGCGGCATACTCCGGCGGAAGCGGCAGTGCGCCGGGTCGAGGTAGGGCTCAGAAAGCGGTTCGCCGTCAATCAGTACGACACCGTCCGCAATTTCAATCGTCTCCCCCGGCAGACCAACCACGCGCTTGACGAACGTCTGCGGCACGAAGCGGAGATTCCGCCAGTACCGCCCCGGATAGCGGCACAGCACAATGTCCCCGCGGCGGATGTGCCGGTAAAGCAGCGGCGGACGCACCGCCAGCATCACGTCGCGCGGATGCAGGGTGGAGAGCATACTGCGCCCCTTGACCACCGCCGCGCAGCCGATGAACTGCCGGATGCACAGCGCCGCCGCAAGGCACACAAAAAACAGCAGCGCGTCGCTCATACGGGTTCAGGCCCTTGCGAAATCAGCTTTTTCCGGCGCTTCAGGAACGTCTCACGATCCATCATCACGATGCGCCCGCACCCGCTGCACTTTATCTTGATGTCCGCACCCGTGCGGATGACTGTCCACTCGTTCGAGCCGCAGGGATGCTGCTTGCGCGTCTGCACAACATCGCCCAAGCGGATTTCCACATTCAAATCCATGCGTTTTTCCTCCAATACGATTTTGGGATTCGCCTGCGCCATCTGCTTGCGCCTTTTTGATTCTGGCGTTCGCTCATTCCATTTAGCGTAGCGCTGCTGCGCTGCATTTCATTCGCGTTAGCCAGAATGCAAAAATTCGCGGCGCATCTTGGCGCATTCTCATCCGAAAATCGTATAATTGATTTCCGGCTTCCATTATAACCGCTTTTTCCGCGCCGCGCAACCGTGATTTGCATTTCCGGCGCAATCGGCGTATAATAAAAAAGAAGCAAAACAGGGAGGACAAAGGATGATGGGCAATCAGAACCCCGTCGGCGTGTTTGACAGCGGCGTCGGCGGCATCGGCACCCTCAGCGCCCTGCGCCGGGAACTGCCGCAGGAGGATTTTCTGTATTTCGGCGACACGCTGCACGCCCCCTACGGCACGAAGCCGCGCGAAGAGGTGATGGCATGTGTCACGCGCGTGATGACACATCTGCTCGCGAATCACGTCAAGGCGGTGGTGATTGCCTGTAACACCGCGACCGCTGTCGCCGCGAAGGAACTGCGGGAGACGTATGACCTGCCGATACTGGGCATGGAACCCGCGCTTAAGCCTGCCCACGCCCTGCGCCACGGCGGAAGCATCCTGGTGCTGGCCACGCCGATGACGCTGCGCTTGGAGAAGTTTCAGCAGCTTTATGCGCGCTACGGCGAAGGGGCGATACCGCTGCCCTGCCCCGGTCTGATGGAACTGGTGGAGCAGGAAGCCAACGAGCAGGCGCGGCGCTATCTGCTGGAACTGCTGCACCCGTATGATTTGCGCACGGTGGATGCGGTGGTGCTTGGCTGCACGCACTATGTGTTCCTGCGCCCCCTGCTGCGGGAGATTCTGCCGGAAAATGTGCAGGTGCTGGACGGCAACGAGGGTACGGCGCGCCAGCTGCGGCGGGTACTGACGGAGAATGACCTGCTCTGCGCGCGGGAAACGCCGGGGAAAATCACCCTGGAAACCAGCGGCGCCCCGGAAACGGTGCTGCCGGTGATGCAGCGGCTGCTGGTGCGGGCGGACACACTGTAATTCATAATTTGGCTACAAACTGTTTACAGAATGTTTTCAATGTTTGACCTTCTTGCCTATTGACTTTCTTTGACCTTTGTAGTACAATACAATCACGGTTCAGGAAAGAGAGCCGCGAAGGGAAATCGCCCCGGACGAATGACCGCCCGAAGCAGATGCCCCGGATTGATTGTTATTGTAACCGCTAGCGAACGCTGACGCAAGGAGGTCTGTTTTATGTTCAATGTGATTCCGTTCCGTGCTGCCCGCAACCTGATGAATACCTCTATGGATGATATGCTTAGCGACCGCTTCTTCCGCAACTTCTTCGACATGAGCGATATGGTCGGCACTGCCGGCTTCCGCGTCGATGTGAAGGAACAGCCCGATGCCTATGTGCTGGAGGCTGAACTGCCGGGCGTAAAGCAGGATGACATTACCCTGACCGCCGAGGACGGCGTGCTGACCATCGCCGCCGACATCAACAGCGAAAAGAAGGATAACCGCGAAGGCTACCTGTACTCCGAACGCCGCACGGGTCATGTGGAGCGCCGCTTCTCGCTGGAAGGCGTGCGCGAAGATGACATTACCGCGAAGTGCGAACACGGCATCCTGACCGTGACCCTGCCGAAGATGCAGGCGGAAGCACCGAAGGCGGCGCGCAAGATTGCCATTGCGTCGGGCGAAGAAAAGACCGATGCGCCGGCGGAAGAGAACAAGTAAATATTCTCCAAACCAAAACGGGACTGCCCCACATATGGGCAATCCCGTTTTTTGTCGTGGATAAACACGCGGACACAGCATGATAGCGAAGTCAACTGAATCGCGCGAAAGGGTCAAGGGACAAAGTCCCTTGCAGGGTGCAGGGACAGCGTCCCTGCTGGGGTCAAGGGGAAAAGCCCCTTGCGCCTCCTCTTTATACGTTCAGCCACACGCGCATTTCGCCCTCGCCGCGGTTGCACCACGCGTAATAGGGAATCAGCTCAATCTGGCAGGGGGATTCCTCGGCGGACTGGTAGGCGGCGTACAGCACGCCTTCCGCATCCTCTTGCTGACGGAAGCCCGGCACAAGCAGCTTCACCGTACGATGACCGAAGCGCGAATCCGGCAGGACTTGCACGCCCTCGCCGTCCTTGCCGAATTTTTCCGCATTCACGCGCAGCAGATGCAGGTTTTCGCCGTTATCCGCCTGTTCAGCGCAGAACGTGATTGGGCCGCGCGTGACAGCGACCTGCCGCATATCCTCGTGGACGCGGTTGTTTGCGCGGATCAGGCGCACGGGCATCGGGAAATCCAGCACAATCGTCTCGCCGTCGTGCCAGTCGCCGGAGAGGTACGCATAGCCATCCGCCACGCGAACGGGCTTATCCGCCGTCACATTCGGATTGGGACACCAGCCCGGCAGACGGAAGCCAAGCGTGCCGGACACGGGCGAATCCGCATGGAGCGTGACGGTGATGTGCCCGTCCCACGGCATATCCGACGCAATCGAAAGCGTCAGCGTACCCGTGGGGAAGGTTTTGCGGATGCTGCCGCCGAGGTAGAGATGGGTCAGCAGCGTATCCTCATTCTCCGTGAAGGCATACGCGGCGATGGAGGAGACGATGCGCGCGATATTGGGCGGGCAGCACGCGCAGCCGAACCACTTCTGCCGCACGGTTTTGACGTGCTGAAGGCGTGAATCCGCGTGGCACGCCGACGGCACGACGGACAGCGGGTTGACGTAGAAGAAGCTCTTGCCGTCCAGCGCCATACCGGACAGGACGGTGTTGTACAGGGCAAGCTCCATCACGTCGCCGTACTCGCGCTGGGGGGACATTTGCAGCATCCGGCGCGCGAAGAAAGCTAAGCCGATGGCGGCGCACGTCTCGGAATACGCGGTGTCGTTGGGCAGATCGTAGGCGTAGGAGAATGCCTCGCCTATCTGCGTTGCACCGATGCCGCCGGTGATGTACAGCTTCTCCTGCACGATGCTGCGCCAGAGCCGTTCGCAGGCGGATTTCAAGCTGTCGTCGCCAGTCATGCGCGCCACATCCGCCATGCCGGAATACAGGTACACCGCGCGGACGGCGTGTCCAATGGCTTCGTCCTGCTCGCGGACGGGTTTGACGGCTTGATGATAGGCAAGATTGACGCTCCGAACTGGACGATGTTCCCGTTCGGCATTGCGGCGCTCTTCCTCAACGAAGTAGTTCGGTTCCTGCCCGCGCTCGTCGATGAAAAAGCGGCTGAGGCGCAGGTATTTCTCGTCCTTCGTCACCTCGTACAGGCGGACGAGCGCCATTTCCGCAATTTCGTGGCCGGGATAGCCCTTGCACTGCCCATCCGCCGTGCCGAAGAAATCCGCAACGTAATCCGCGAACCGGCACGCCGCGCGCAGCAGCTTGTCCTTGCCTGTTGCCTGATAGTAGCTGACAGCACCCTCAATCAGGTGACCCAAGCAGTACAGTTCGTGATGATCACGGAGGTTCTGGAACACGCCGTCCATGCCGTTGATGATGTAGTAGGTGTCAAGGTAGCCTTCGGGGGTCTGCGCGGCGCACACAACGTCGATGGCTTCATCGGCGGTGGCTTCCAGCGCCTCGTCGGGGTGCTGAATCAGGGAATAGCCGACGGCTTCAATCCACTTGCTGAAGTCAGTATCCTGAAACAAGAAGCCGTAGAACTTGTCCTCATCCGGGTGCGCGGGGTCATCGGGAAGGGCATTATAGCCGCGGTAGGTGTACGCCTGGGGCGTATATTGCGCGCCCTGCTGACGGGACTGCGCCATGATGCGCCCCGCCAGACGGAAATTGTGCATACACCAGCTCTTTTCCGCGCCGGGGATGCGGTCATTGAGCGCGTCCCACTGGTAGGGAATGACTTCGCGGCGGACGAGCTCCGTTTCCCGCTGCCAGAACGGGTCAGTGATGGAAACGGCGTGGAGGTCGATTGGGTGTGTGAAGCGAGTGAGATCCATGAGAGGAATCCTCCTTTATTAATAGTCGACTTATTTAATTTTATTTAATAGTCGACTTATTTTTCGTACTGGTGGTGTAAACAGCTTCCAGCGGGCAAAGAAAACGAATGAAGTTTGCGGTCGCCCGCCGGAAGCCTTCGGTGCTGAATTGCTCAGTGCACATTGTTGATTTCCAATCGTTAGAAAGCGTTGCGCGGGTCTTTTGACCTTTTCTTCTTCGCATCCGGATCAATATACTCAATCTCCATCCGGTCAAAATCCACTGAATCTAAAAACGCATCCGGCAAAAACCTCGTCTGCCCAAACTCCTCCCACTCCCGCTCATTCTTGTCCAGCCAAATCGGGTGGGAAATGTCCAGCTTCCGACATGCTTCCTCCAGCGCGTCGTGCGGATTGTCGCGCGTGCAAGGTTCAACCGCCTGCCGGTCAATGCGGTGATGCCGAATCGTGCGCAGCCATAGTGCCGTAGCCATTGCGAATATTCCTCCTCGTTTCTTTGCCCTGATTATGCCATGCTTTTGACAAACTTGCAAGGGGGTGCGGCAAAAAAACATTACGGATTCCTTGACATGCCGACACGGTTGCGGTATCATGAAAAGTGGCGTATTTTCGGCTGGAAAACCAGCGGATAGCATCACGCCCAAAGGAGAACAGCCGATGCGCATTGCAAGCATCCTGAATGAGAAGGAAATCACCCTGTCGTGCGAGGTTTTCCCGCCCAAGCACTTTGACGGCATTGCACAGGCATCCGCCGTGGCGCAGGAAATTGCCGGACTGCATCCGTCTTTTATGTCCGTGACCTACGGCGCGGCGGGCAGCACGCCGGGGCATACCATCGCCGTAGCGAAGGCAGTGGCGGAAACGGGCGTAACGCCGCTGTGCCACCTGACGTGTGTGCAGTCGACAAGGGAACATGTGCAGCATGTGCTGGCGGACATGAAGACCGCGGGGATGGAGAACGTGCTGGCACTGCGCGGCGACCTGCCCAAGGAGGGCGAGCCGTGCCATGATTTCGCGTATGCGGCGGAGTTGATTGACTTCATCCACCAGCAGGGGGATTTCTGTGTTGGGGCAGCGTGCTATCCGGAGGGACACCCGGAGAGCGGCAGCCGCGCGAAAGATATGGATTATCTGCGCCGGAAGGTGGATGCCGGGGTGGATTTCCTGACGACGCAGATGTTCTTCGACAACGGATTGCTGTACAATTTCCTGTATCGGATGCAGCGCGCGGGAATGGATATTCCGGTCTGCGCGGGCATCATGCCGATTTGCGACGCGCGGCAGGTGGCGCGGGTGGTGAAGCTGTCCGGGTCGATTATGCCGCCGCGGTTTGCGGCGATTGCCGACCGTTTCGCGGGTGATCCGCAGGCGATGACGCAGGCAGGCATCGCCTTTGCGACGGAGCAGATTGTGGATTTGGTTGCCAACGGGGTGGGGCACATTCACCTCTACACGATGAACAAACCGTGGATTGCAAGGGCGATTGTGGAGAATCTTTCCTCCATTATTAAGTTGGGAGAGTAAGACGTTTTCCCTTTTGCAAGTGATTTTGTGTGGGACGCAGAGGCGAAACCCCTGCGCACATGAAAAACCTGCAAATTGACAGAAAAACTCCAATCTGCTTTACAAGCACTGTAAAAGGCAGTATAATAAGTAGGATGTTAAAATAGGAAAGACCCGAAAGAGGGCGCGCAAACGCCCGGATGAGGTGAGAACATGGCGAAGGTCATTGCAATAATCAACCAGAAGGGCGGCGTCGGCAAAACGACCACCGCCGTCAACCTTTCCGCTTTGCTGGGGGCAATGGGACAGCGTGTGCTGATGATTGACCTCGACCCGCAGGGCAACACGACATCCGGCTTGGGCATGGAAGTCGATGACAAGAGCATCTATGAAGTCATCATGGGGCGCATGAAACTCACGGACGTGATGGAAGAGACGGAGTTCAAGAACCTGTCCATTGCGGGCAGCGACGTTCGGCTGGCGAACGCGGAACTCGAACTCGTCGAGGTTGAGAAGCGCGAATACCGCCTGAAAACCGCCGTGCAGTCCGTTCAGCAGGATTTCGATTTCATCTTCATCGACTGCCCGCCGTCCCTGGGGCTGCTGACCATCAACGCATTGGGCGCGGCGGACAGCGTCCTCATCCCGATTCAGTGCGAATATTATGCGCTGGAAGGTGTCGCGAGCCTGATGAACACCATCTCCCGCGTCAAAAAGACCATCAATCCGCATTTGGAAATCGAGGGCGTCCTGCTGACGATGCTGGATGGACGGACGAATCTGGGCTTGCAGGTGGTGGACGAGGTGAAGAAGCACTTCAAGAAGCAGGTGTACGCAACGGTGATTCCGCGCAGCGTCCGCCTTGGCGAAGCGCCCTCCCACGGCGAACCCATCCACGTCTACGACAAGCGGAGCGCGGGATGCGTCGCCTACGTCAATCTGGCGAAGGAAGTTCTCAAGCGCAACAACATCAAGGTGAAAGAATTTAAGCTGTAATCATCTTTTACCTTTTCATCCGGCGGAACGGAAATGACAGAGGAGTCGATTTGTTATGCCCAAGAAGACCCACGGACTGGCGCGCGGCTTGGATTCGCTGCTGCCGGAAGTAGACATGATGACATCCGGCGGCGGACAAGAAATCGCGATTGGGGACATTGACCCGAATCCCGACCAGCCGCGGCGGGCGTTCTCCGAGGAAAGCATCGCGCAATTGGCGCAGTCCATCCGGGAACAGGGGCTTTTGCAGCCCATTCTGGTGGTGCCGATGAACGGCGGGCGCTATCGCATCGTTGCGGGCGAGCGCCGCTGGCGCGCTGCGCGGATGGCGGGGCTTGACCGTGTGCCGTGCATCATCCGCGAGATGGATGTGCCGACGCAGATGGAAATCGCACTGGTTGAGAACTTGCAGCGCGAAGACCTGAACCCGATTGAAGCGGCGCAGGGCATCCAGACGCTGATGCGCCAATGCGGCTACACGCAGGAAGCAGTGGCGGCGCGGCTGTGCAAGAGCCGGCCTGCGGTGGCGAACCTGCTGCGTCTGCTGACGCTGCCGGAGGACATCATCACGATGGTGCGGCAAGGGACGCTGAGCGCGGGTCACGCGCGTGTGCTGGCGGGGCTGGAATCGGACGAGATGAAGATGACGCTGGCACGGCAGACGATTACGAACGAGTGGAGCGTCCGACAGCTGGAAAACGCGGTCGCGCTGATGCGCAAGAGCACTCCGACGCTGCCCAAAACACCGCAGAAGGTGCATTCTCTGCCTGCGGAGCTGACGGAGCTGGAAACGTTCTGCCGCGAGACGTTCGGCGTTCGCGCGACGATTACCGGCAATCAGAAGAAGGGAAAAATCACGCTGCAATACTACTCGGCGGAGGAGCTGGAGCAGGTTTATGAGCTGCTGCATCAGCTGCATCACGACTGAGCTGCGCAGGAATTTCGCCGACGAATTAGCCTGACCTGAAATGAAACTCGAATGGGTCAGCTATGATGTTCCAACACCAAGCGTTTCATAGAAGAAAAGGGAGATGATTCCCATGTCAAAGCAACCACTTCCGCAAATGCCGCGCTGGGATGGGCCACTGTCCCATCCGTTTTACAGCCACGTTGTCAAGCGCATCATCGACTTCCTGTTTGCGCTGATTCTGCTCATCCCCGGCTGCATCATCATGCTGCCGCTGGCCATTTGGGTCAAGCTCGACAGCCCCGGCCCTGTGCTGTATAAGGCGGTGCGCGGTGGATACCATAATCAGCCGTTCTATATTTATAAATTCCGCTCGATGGTCGTCGGGGCGGATAAGACCGGCGGCTGCACGGCGCTCAACGACAGCCGCGTTACCCGCGCGGGCAAGGTCATGCGCCGCTTGAAACTTGATGAACTGCCGCAGCTGTTCAATATCCTGAAGGGCGACATGTCCTTCGTCGGGCCGCGCCCGGAGCTGCTGCTGTATACCACGCAGTACACCAAGGAGCAGGAGTGCATCCTCTGGGTGCGTCCCGGCATCACTGACCGCTCGTCCATCGTTTATATCGCGCAGGATGAAATCGTCGGCACGGAAAACCCGGTGGAGAACTTCGAAAAGTACATCCTGCCGGAGAAGAACCGCCTGCGCGTGGAGTATGCGCTGCATCAGTCGTTCCCGCTGGATGTCGAACTGTTCTTCGAGACGATTGGCGGCGTGTTCGGCAAGGCAAAGAAGATGGCGGACGAAAAGCACAAGCAGGGAGCAAAGGAGCCGCAGAAATGAGTACGTCCTACACGGAGAAAACACATTCGGCGTTTCACGGCGCGCCGATTGACACGTCAGACCCCAAGACGCTGGCGTGGCTCATCCGCCGTCACGGGCTGGAGATGACCCACATCAGCCGGGGCAGTCATATCGGCGCAATTTTTTCAGTCGCGGAGATTATGGCGGTGCTCTACACCCGCATCCTGTGCGTTGACCCGAAGAATCCGCAGTGGGAAAATCGCGATCGGCTGATTCTCTCCAAGGGCCATGCGGGCGCGTCGGTGTATGCGGCACTGGCGGAGCGCGGCTTTTTCCCGGTGGAGGAGCTTTCCACCCATTACGCCAACGGCTCGCGCCTGTCCGGGCATGTGAGCCACAAGGGCGTGCCGGGTGTGGAGTTTTCCACCGGTTCTTTGGGTCACGGGCTGAGCGTGGCGGCAGGCATGGCGCTGGGCGGCAAGAAGGACAACGCCGATTGGCGCGTGTACTGCGTGCTGGGCGACGGCGAGTGCGACGAAGGCTCGGTCTGGGAAGCGGCACTGCAAGCGCATCAGTATAAGCTGGATAATCTGGTCGCCATCATCGACCACAATCGGATGCAGAGCCTTGACTTCTGCGAAAACACCTTGGCGCTGGAGCCTTTTGGTGACAAATGGCGCGCGTTCGGCTGGAACGTCATCGAGACGGACGGCAACGACGTGGACGCGGTGGAAAAGGCGCTGCGTCAGGCGCAGGAGAACCGCGGCAGCGGGCGGCCGACGGTCGTCATTGCCGTGACGACGAAGGGCAAGGGTGTTTCCTTTATGGAAAACGACATCCTGTGGCACTATCGGACGCCGCAGGGCGAGGAATATGACGCGGCATTGGCGGAATTGGAGGCACAGCGGCCATGAGAGACGCATTTACACGGGCGCTGATGCGCGAGGCGGCGAAGGATGACCGCCTGATGCTGGTGACGGGGGACTTGGGCTTCGGGGTGCTGAAGCCGTTCTGGGAGACGTACCCGGAGCAGTTTGTGAACGCGGGCATTGCCGAGCAGAGCATGACGGGTCTGGCGGCGGGTCTGGCGAAGACCGGACGCACCGTGCTGACTTACTCCATCGGCAATTTTCCGACGCTGCGCTGCTTGGAGCAGATTCGCAACGACTGCGCATATCACAATCTGAATGTCAAGGTCGTCTGCGTCGGCGGCGGCTTTGTGTACGGCAGTCTGGGCATGAGCCACCACGCGACGGAGGACATGGCGATTATGCGCGCCCTGCCGGGGGTGACGGTGTTTACGCCCGGCGACCCGGCGGAGGTGGAAGCGATTGTCCCGGTGATGCTGAAAACGCCCGGAACGTGCTATCTGCGTCTGGGGCGCGGCGGCGAGCCGACATTGCACGAGCAGCCGGTGACGGACTGGCAGATGCCGAAAGCGCTGACACTGCAAACGGGCACGGACATCGCAATTCTATCCGCTGGCGGCATCCTGACGCAGACGGTGAGCGCGGGCAAGAAGTTAGCCGAGCGCGGCATTTCGGCGGAAGTCGTGTCCTTCCCGTGCCTGAAACCGATTGACGCGGAGAAGATTGCGGAGCTGACACGCCGCTTCCGCCACATCGTGACGGTGGAGGAACATTCCATCGTCGGCGGATTCGGTTCGGCAGTCTGCGAGGTTGCGGCGGAGACAGGGAATCCCTGCCGCATCCACCGCATCGGCATGGAGGACGTATACTCCACGATTGTGGGCACGCAGCAGTATCTGCGCGCGCAGTATCAGATGGATGATGAAGCGATTGCCCGCCGGGCGGCGCAGTGGCTTCGGGAGGAATAAAAAGTGCAGCAGGAAGAAAAGAAGCTGTCGCTGGACGAGATTCACGCGGAATTATTGGAGCAGCTGCGGGACATTACCGCTGTTTGCAAGAAGCACAATATTTCCTATAATATGATGTGCGGTTCGCTCCTGGGGGCGGTGCGCCACAAGGGGTTCATTCCGTGGGATGACGACGTGGATTTGCTGATGACGCGCGAGGAATTCCAGAAGTTCCGCGAAATCTACCCGAAGGAGTGCGACAAGCGCTTCGAGCTGACGTATCTGGACACATGGACGCCGCGCGTGATGAACCGCGACCCGGAGAAAGCGGCGGCGTTCACGGACTTTTTCATTCTTGACCCCGTGCCGCCGGAAGGGTTTCAGCGCAAATGGTGGTTCTTCAAGCTCCACACCCTGCAGGGGATGCTGAAAAAGAACGTGGACTGGTCGCGCTTTAATTGGAAGAACAAGATTCTAATTTTCGGCACGCATTTGCTGGGTCTGCCGTTCTCGGTGAAGACGAAAACGCGCTGGTACGAGCAGGTTTCGCGGCAGGAGAAGACGGGCAACGACCTGTGTATGTCCAACGGTGCGTTTGAGCTGATGATGCACATCTGGCATCCTGACCAGTTCGCGGAGAAGATTGTCGTCCCCTTTGAAGGCATCGACGTGCTGATTCCCGCGAAATGGGACGAGGTATTGACCATCCTCTTCGGTGCGGATTACATGACCCCGCCGCCGGAATCCGAGCGCGTGGCGAAGCACTTGGATGTGTGACCAGAGGCGCTGCCTCTGGACTCCGCAAGGGGCTTTGCCCCTTGCCCCCAGCAGGGCGCTGCCCTGCACCTGCGAAGGGTCTTCGACCCTCTCGACACCCTTTTCGCGATTGCGTTGGTGACTTCTTCATACTGTTTTCGCGTGCTTATGCAGGGTTTCGCCTCTGCGGAGGCGACCAGAGAGCAATGAAAACAGACGAAGTCTGCGATCGCCCTCTGGACTGCTTCGCATCCCCATCTAAGTTAGTTGGTTTATATCGGAAGTTTTTTCCGTTCGTGTACCTTTTGGCTGCACGCGTGAGAAAAACGCAGAGAAAAAGGTAAGCACAGGAATCCAGAAAGGAATCCAATGGAAATGATTTTCTGCCCCCTCTACTCCGGTTCGAGCGGCAACTGCCTCTTCGTGCAGTACGGCGCAACCCGCCTGCTCATCGACGCCGGAAAGTCGGGCAAAATGATTGATGAAGCACTGGATATGATTGGCGTTGATGGCAACACCATTGACGCCATTCTCATCACCCACGAACATATTGACCATATCTCCGGCGCGGGTGTGCTGTGCCGGAAGCATAAAATCCCTGTCTATGCCACCGAAATGACGTGGAACGCCATGGACGCAAAGGTCGGCAAAATTCCCCCGGAACTCCGCCGGACGTTCGATACGTTCTCGGATTTCTATATCGGCGATGTCGGCGTCGTGCCGTTCTCCATCCCGCATGACGCGGCTGACCCGGTCGGCTATCGGCTGTGGGGCGGGGGACTCAGCATCGCGACGGCGACGGACCTCGGCCATTTTCCGCGCAGCGTCCGCGACGCGGTGGCGGGCAGCTCCCTGGTACTGCTGGAAAGCAACCATGATCCCGATATGCTCCGCCACAACGACCATTACAACGAGCGCCTGAAGCAGCGTATACTGGGCAATCGCGGGCATTTGAGCAACGCCGCCTGTGCGGATGCGCTGCTGCAAATTGTCGAGAGCGGCACGAAAAACGTCATCCTTGGTCATTTGAGCGGGGAGAATAACACGCCGAGCTTGGCATACCACATCAGCGAAGACCGAATGACGCGCGAGGGTATCCGCCTGGGGCAGGATTTGACGCTGGATGTTGCCCTGCGCGACCGTGTTGGAAATATCTACACGCTGGGGGACGGCAAATGACGCGCGCGGGGCGGAAAACCGACGCGGCGACGACGCTGCTGATGGTGCTGCTGATTTTGACGGCGGTCAAGCTGCTGCTGGAGCGCTTGCTGGCGCTGATGCTTCCGCATGACCTGCATCAAAATACGCGCTTGCTGCTGTCAATGGCGCAGGAAGCGCTGCTGATTGGGCTTCCGGCGCTGCTGATGCGGCGCGGACGTTCGGCGCGCACGGGAACAATGCGGCTGAGCATCGGTCTGCTGCTCTGCGCGGCGGTGCTGGGGCTGGCGATGCGCGCTTTGGCAACGCCGCTGACGCAGCTGTGGGGCAATTTCGTTTCCGCGCCGGAGCGTCAAATTGCGGCGGCGGACAGCGCAGGCGAATGGTGCTTGCAGCTGCTGGCGCTGGCGGTTCTTCCGGCAGCGCTGGAGGAAGCGCTGTTCCGCGGCGTCGTGTTGCAAACGCTGCTGGACAGCGGCAGCCGATTTGGCGCATGGCTGCTGACGACGCTGTTCTTTTCGCTCCTGCACGGCAATTTGGCGGCACTCCCGGCACATCTGCTCTTCGGCGGTGCGCTGACGCTCGCGGAAATGCGGACGGGGAATCTGCTTGTCCCGATGGTAATGCACGCTGTTTACAATGCATCCGCGCTCTTCTGGCGCGGCATGTCCTCTTGCTGGCTGATTTTTTGCGGCGCGGCGGTGCTGGCGCTGGGAATCTGGGCGCTGATGACCTTGCCGCGCACGGCAAAAATGCGGATGAAGCGCGGTCACATCATGCTGTCGGCGGCGATTCTGCTGCTGATGGCGGTGCAGTATCTGCTGGGATGACTGCATGATGCGGTATTGTGCGCTATTTCCGTGCGAATTTAATTCATGCAGAGGGTTTCGCCTCTGCGGAGGCGACCAAAGGGCTTTCCGATCGCCCTTTGGAAACCTTCGGGTGCACACTCCTGTTTATTGGTTTTTATCGGAAGTTTTTTAGCTTGTGTACTGTTAGTATACCAAATAAAAACAACTGACATAATAGCCAAGTAACTTCCGGAGGGCGCCGAAGCAGTCCAGAGGGCGAGCGGAAAGCCCTCTGGTCGCGCCCGCAGGCGCGAAATCCCTGCAACATCAAAAACACTGTATATTAGGAAGAACTACCGCCACAAGGCGAATCCCCCTCGCGCGCATCAGCGCGAATGATACCCCCACCGGGAGGTGACTTGCGATGATTCTGCTCTCCTTGCAGGGCATTCAGAAAAGTTTCGGTACAAATGAAGTCCTCCGCGACGCATCCCTCGTGCTGCAGGATGGTCAGCGCATGGGGCTTGTCGGTGTCAATGGCTGCGGAAAATCCACCCTCATGAAGATTATTGCCGGCATTGAAACCGCGGACGGCGGCACGATGACCATGCAGAAGGGGCTGAAGCTCGGGTACCTCGCCCAGCAGGGGCAGGTTGGCGAAGGGCGGACAGTGCTGGAAGAGCTGGAAAGCGTCTTTGAGCCAGTGCAGCGCATGGAACAGCAGCTGCGCGACTTGGAGCATCAGATGGCGGATGCGCACGATGAAGCATCCCTTCATCGCCTCGGCAGCCAGTACGACCAGCTTACCCGCCGCTTTGAGGAAAGCAACGGTTATGGCTGGCGCTCGACGGTGCAGGGCGTGCTGGCGGGTCTGGGCTTCCGCAAGGAGCAGCAGGGACAGATGGCTTCGCTGCTCTCCGGCGGCGAACGGACGCGCCTTTGCCTTGGGCGGATGCTGCTGACTGAGCCGGATGTGCTGCTGCTGGACGAGCCAACGAACCACCTTGACCTCAAGTCCATCGCCTGGCTGGAGGATTATCTGCGCACCTACCGCGGCGCGGTGCTGCTCATCAGCCATGACCGCTATTTCATGGATCACGTTTGCGACCGCATGTGCGAGCTGCTCCTTGGCGCGACGGAGTGCTATGATGGCAATTATTCCGCCTACATGGTGCAGCGCACGGAGCGGTTCGAGATTCGCATGAAGGCGTATGAACTGCAGCAGAAGGAAATCGCCCGGCAGGAAGCCATCATCGCGCGCTATCGGCAGTTCAACCGCGAGAAGTCCATCCGTCTGGCGGAAAGCCGGGAGAAGCGGTTGGAGAAAGTCGAACGCTTGGAGAAACCGAAGGACGAAAGCGCGATTCACTTCCACTTTGATGTCCGCCGCAGAACGGGCGACGACGTGCTGATGATTGACGACCTCGCGAAGGGGTTCAGTGGGCGCACGCTCTTTGAGCATGTGAAGATGCACCTGCGCGCGGGCGACCGCGTGGCGCTCATCGGCGATAACGGCGTGGGCAAATCGACGCTGTTCAAGTGCATCGTCGGCGAAGAAAAGCCTGACTGCGGCACGATTCGCTTCGGTGCGGGCGTGGACATTGGCTACTACGACCAGCATCAGGCGCATCTGCATGAAAACAAGACCGTGCTGGACGAGGTGTGGGACGACTTCCACCGCCTTGACCAGACCGAAGTTCGCGGTGCGCTGGGGCTGTTCCTTTTCACAGGGGATGATGTGCTGATGCCCATTTCGACGCTTTCCGGCGGTGAGAAGGGGCGCGTCGCCCTGACGAAGCTGATGCTGAAGAAGGACAACGTGCTGCTGCTGGACGAACCGACGAACCACCTCGATATGGACAGCCGCGAAGTGCTGGAAGACGCGCTCGAAAACTTCCCCGGTACGATTCTCGCCATCAGCCACGACCGCTACTTCATCAACCGCTTTGCCACGAAGGTGTGCGTGCTGGAAGCAGGCGGCGTGAAAGAGTATTTGGGCAATTACGACGATTATTTTGAGAAAATCAATCGCCAGCAAGCGCCGGACAGCGAAAATGCAGGCATGACGAAAACCGCGATGGATAAGGAAAAGCGCAAGTCGCGGGAGGAAGAGAAGCGCATTCGGGAGAAGAAGAACGCGATTGCCGCGGCGGAAAAGGCGATTGCGGCCGCGGAGGAGGAAGCCGCGGAGATGGAGGCGCAGCTCGCTGATCCGGCGACGTATCAGGACGCGGAGAAGGCGGCGCAGCTGGCGAAAGCGTATCAGCTGAAGAAGGACGAGATTGAGCGCCGATACGCGGAGTGGGAAGAACTCTCGGCGGAGGAGTAAACGAGGATAAACACGCGGAAAAATTAACAGAATAATCAAAAAAAGGCTCAAGGAACATCACGCCTTGAGCCTTTTTTGCTATGATACGATTTATCTGATGAAATTCGTCCCGACCCGTTTCTCCTTCTCCGGCAGCCCCATTGCTTCCTTTCCTAAAGCAATGCTTTTCACCAGAAACGCCACGTTCCGCCCAAGCGTCCGCATGACTTGCAGCCCTTCCGCGTCCTGCGCGGCTTCCTGCGCATTGTTGCCGTGGATGCTGTTCCAGTACTGGCTCGATGCAACTGGCATCCCGGAAATTGTGAAGTACTTGTTCAGCTGGTCAAACGTCGCGCTTGCGCCGCCGCGGCGGCAGGAGACAACCGCCGCGCCGACTTTCATCGTCTTGTCGAACGGGGTGGAGTAGAACAGGCGGTCAAGCAGATTCGTCAGCGTGCCGTTCGCGCTGGCGTAGTAGACGGGCGAGCCGACAATCAGCGCATCCGCCGCCTCGAACTTCGGGGCGAGGGCGTTTACAGCATCGTCAAATACGCAATGGTGCAGCACGCCGCAGCGCCCACAGGCAATGCAGCCGCGAATGTCCTGCTGACCGACGTGGACGATTTCAGTCGTCAGCCCGCATTCCTGCAAGGTGTGGGCGACTTCGGTCAGGGCAAGGTCAATTGCGCCGTGCGCGTGGGGAGAACCGTTGAGTAAAAGCACGCTCGCCATCGGAAATCCTCCTTGTGTGCGTAAATTTTAGTCCGCGAACGCCATAATGTCCGCATCCTTGCTTGTGCCGCCCGCAACGCGAACCCAGTCATCAACCGGCGAAAGGCGGTAGTACAGCGCAATCGACGGGCCGCCGTCCAGATTGTATGTCCAAAGCGGGTCGAAGGCGGATTGCAGGTAGTCGACGCACTGGCGCATGGTCAGGGCGCTGCTGCCGTCGCGTGTGACTGTCAGCAGGATGAAATTGTGCTCGTCGATGCAGCTGATGATGGTGCGCATGGCGGGCGCGGTTGTGAAGCGCCAGTTTGGGTCGAGGATGGACTGATGGTCGCGGATGACCGGACACTCGATGTAAAATGACCACGTCTGCGTGGGATTGGCGGCGAGCACATCCGCCGGGTCATCGCCGACGTGCATATGCAGCCCGTCGCGGGTGAGGGAAAGCCCGTAGTACGGCACGCCGGTCAGGCGGCGGAACAACTGCCCATCTGTGACGGTGACGCTGCCCAGCGGCGTATAGTAGTAATCCGGGCTGCTGCCGGGGTAATTTGACGGGATTTCAGGAAAGGTGGGGCTGACGTAGCCGCTGCCGTTGATGAACAGCGTCGCGTCGGGAATTTTCGCCGCCATGTCGACAGGATACTGGATGTCACGCTCCCAATTCGCGGTGGCTTTGCGAATCTGCGTGCCGGGGTCAAGCAGATAGATTTTTGTGAGATAGCAGACGGCGCCCTCCTGCTCAATGCGCTCAATCCGCCAGTGCATCGTATCCGACTGATGCGACGCGACTTCTATGCCTTGCACAGCATAGGAATCCACGCGGTCGGGCGGTGTGGGCGTCGGCGACGGTACGGGGTTGGGTGTGGGCGAGGAGGTCGCAGTCGGATCATCGGCGGGGGATTCCGCGGGGGACACGGCTGGTATGGTGGTCGAGGCGGGCGCAGCGGAGTGCTTTGTCACGCGATATAGCCCCAAGATGGTCAGCGCGAAAATCAGCAGAACAAGCAGCGTGAATAGGCAACGTTCCATATGTTTTTTTTGCATGGGGGAAATTCCTCCTTTGGGAGCGCTGGCTTTATTATAGCATAAGGACAGGAAATCTGCAAAGAAAACTTACTGCTTTATTTATATACTGCATGAAAACTGCGAAATTGGACTGGTAGTGTACATTATTAAACGGAATGAGAATAAAAGTGCGCACTGATTTATCGGAAGTAGAAATCTGTTGCCAAAATGCTTGACAAATTGTTGGCAAGTGATAAAATAAAATTGTGGGTCAAAGAAGGCAGAAACGCAGACCATCCTGTTAAAGCGCGGATGGCGGCAGAAGGAGGCGGCGCGTGAACGAGCATCTTGCTTTTGCGCAGTGCCTCCAGCGGGTGCTGAACGAAACGGAACTGACGGCGACAGAAGTTGCGCGCCGACTGGAAATGCGCAGCCGGAACAGCATCTTCCGCATCCTCAAGGGGAAAACGTCACCGCAGCTGAACCGCCGTTTTCTGGAGAGCTTCCACAAGCATATGGGGGAGCAGCTGACGGAGGCGCAGTGGGCGGCGCTGAATCGCGCGCTGGAGATGGATGCTGTCGGAGCGGTCGAGTACAAGAGCCGTCAGGCGCTGATGCAGCTCGTCGGCGCATTCAGTGAGCCGATTTCCCCCGCGAAGGTCTGCTATCTGGACGCGCTTGGTGCAGAAAAGGAGGACAGCTTCCTGCATTATCTGCAAGTGCTGTTCTGCGGCGCGCTCAAGGTGAACGCACTGCTTTTCGGCTGCTGCGATTTGGGGCTGTTCCGGCAACTGCAGGAGGCAATCCACCCTGTTGCGCAGCGGGTGATCGTGCGTATCGACCACTTCATCTACGCGGGAGAGGACGAAATTGTCTCGAACCTCGTGGGCATTCAGCCGATGGTGGATCAGCCGTGCTATCATGCCTATCTGGTGGATGCGGAAAACTGTCCGCAGGAGCGGCTGGCACATTACAGGACGGGACAGATGACCTTCCATGTGATGCATCAGGATGGCTCGGAAAGTACCGTGGCGCTGTTTCTGCTGGGAAAGAACGAATTTACCGCAACGGTCATGTCGACGCAGGATTTGTGGATGAGCCGAAAGGTGCTTTGCGACCGTGAGCGCTTTTCCCCCATACGCCTGCTATGGCAGCTGAACGATGAAAATTCGGACTTCATTGTCTACACGCAGCAGTATTGCAAAATGGAGCATGGCGCGGCGATTTACTACATTCGCCCGGACGTGCCGTTCCAGTATATCCCGCTGGAGGTGCTCTACCCGGTTGTGCGGGAGGGCTTTGCGCGGATGGGGATGACGCGCGAGGAGTACGAGCCGAATGTGACGGCACTGGCGGAAATCCATCAGGCGCGGATGACGAACATGATGCGCCGCCGCCGCCCGACATACATTGTGCTGAACAAGGCGGCAATGGAGGAGTTTGTCCGCACCGGGCGGCAGAGCGACCACCTGCACTTCCTGCGCAATTTCACGCCGAAGGAACGCAAGCAAATCCTCGATGTGCTGGTGCAGCAGGCGCGCGAGAATCCGTTTTTCCACCTCTATTTTGCGCAGGAGAAGCTGCCGTACACCATGGGCGAAGTCGCGCTGTATGACGGGCGCGCGCTCATCACCATGTCATCCGGCAGCGGATACGACCTGCGCACTGACCACCGGGAAAGCTGCATTACCCATCCGTTTGTTCTGCGTGCATACAAGCAGTTTTACATGAATACCGTCGTTGCCCGACTGGCAGACACGCAGACGGAATCCCTGAATCAGCTGGAAGAACTGGTACGGCGGTGTGAAAAAATGATTCGGGAGGGGCAAAAAGGAAACACGGGAAACGAACAGGAAAAAATATCAGGACAATAAGAACCTAACAACGGCTGCCTGCAAAGTACAAAAAAAGTACAGGTAAGAATTCGCAAAACACAAAAAAGCGTGTACAACCACGCTTGCACGCTGAAAATAAGTATGCTATTATACAGATGATGAGGGAAAACGAGAAATAGCGGCATCGCGCAACACCATGAAAACGCGGGATGTTTCTTGCGACCCTTCGTTTCAATCGCAAGCGTTTTGTCCTCCGCAAGCTGCAAGGTGTCACTCCCTGTGCGGGGAGCGTGGATTGAATTATCATTTATCCGAGATTCACGAAAACTGGAGGGATTTACGAATGCCAAAGGTCTGGACGGACGATACCGCGCTCATGGAGGGAATGACAGACAATCTCTTCGAGGCGCTCTACAAAATGCCGAAGTATTTCCTGCGCATTGATGACATTGCGCATTCGCTGGAGATGCCGATTTCCAGCCTGCTGGTGCTCTGCGTGCTGCGCGAGGGGAAAATCAGCATTGGGGAAATCAGTGAACGGCTGTGCATCGCCAAGCCGAACGTGACGCCGCTGGTGGAAACACTCTGCGCGCGGGGGCTGATTTCACGCCAGCGCAGCGACAAAGACCGGCGCAAGGTGCTTGTCGGGCTGATGCCGGAAGGCGAGGCAATGGTAGAGCGCATTCGTGGCGCAATACGCGACCAAATGATGAGCTGGCCGCGCGACTATAACCTGAGCGAGATGAAGCGCGTCAACAACGCACTGGCGGCAACGCTGGAAGTGGCGGATGACGTGATGCGCCGCCGCCGCTGAGGCTTGCAGAGCAGTCAATGGTATCCGACGGGCAAACTATGCCCAAAACAAGAACCGGCACATCCGCGTCAAGGGGCGGGACATGCCGGTTTTTTTCATGTGGATTTTTTCGGTTCTTCACGGAATCTTGGGGAAGAGCAGCTTGGGGGCGCATCTGCGGATGCGCAAAGTTACTGGCAGGGACGCTTCGCTGCCTGCACCTTTGTTGGGGGCTTCCTTGGAGTTGAGCGCCCGAAAAACAGTTGGGGCGTTGCCCCACCCCCCACAAGGGAGCTCCGCCCCTTGACCCCGCAAGGGGGATTCCCCCTTGACCCTTTTTTTGCGCCCCAGCTTGAGTGCATTTCCACAGCTATATGCTTTTGCAGCTTTTTTCCCTTACAGCCAAATCGGTTCATGCCCCAATGTCGGCACGACCTGCGTCCAGAAAACCTCCTGCGCAAACACCACCGTCGCCGTATTATCGCATGGATGGAACGCAATCCGTCCTTCCCGCTTCACATCATGGTCAAAGACCAGCTGAATCCGCTTCTCCTCGTCAAACCACAGTCCCAGCGGCGACAAGCTCCCTGATTCCAGCCCCAGCATCGTCGTCAGGCACTTTGGCGGTGCAAACGACAATCGCGAGGAATGCAGCAGCTTGCTCGTGTCCGCCGTGCGGAAAGGCTTGTCCGGCAGGGTCACATACAGATAGAACGCCGTCTGCTGGCGGTTGCACAAGAGAATGTTCTTGCAGAAGGTGACATCCGGCGCGGCGTAGGGCAGCGCGAGGCACTCCTCCATGGTGAAAACCGCGGGATGCTCGTAAACTTCGCAGGGAATGCTAAGCGCCTGCAGGTGATTGAGGACGCGCGCTTTGTTCGACATGGGCAAAATCCTCCTTTTTCGGCGTGATGGATGGAGAAAAACGCCGCAATTTGCGTGTGTTTCTAAATTCGCCCGGCAGCATTTTCGGCATCTTTTCTTGCACTTCCGCGTCTTCAAACCTCGATTTACCGCCAGTAAACCTTCGGTTTTCATCCTTGAATTGCAAGAAAATCTGCTCGAAACTGCATCGGTCTCATTTTAGAAACACACGCTAGACACAGAACGGGCAATTTCGTCAAAATGACGGTGGAAATTTGCCTGCAACCATGCTATAATACGCTTGAATCCAGCAAAAATCAAGAGGAGGTCAGGTTTGGCAATGAAGAGAAGAATCGGTATTCTGACCAGCGGCGGCGACTGCCCCGGCTTGAACGCGGCAATCCGCGGCGTGACCCGCGCGGCGTATGAATTGTTTGACGCGGAGATTGTCGGCATCCATGACGGCTATCGGGGTCTCATCACGGGCGACTATCAGGAGATGAAGCGCAGCCAGTTCTCCGGCATCCTGACCCTTGGCGGCACGATTCTTGGCACGGCGCGCACGCCCTTCCGCGATATGCGCAAGATTGGCGAAGACAACGTGGACAAGGTTGCCGCGATGAAAAAGACCTACAAGGATTTGAAACTTGACTGCCTTGTCACCCTCGGCGGCAATGGCACGCACAAGACGGCGAACCTCCTTTCCAAGGAAGGGCTGAACGTCATCGGTCTGCCCAAAACGATTGACAACGACCTGTACGGCACGGACTTCACGTTCGGCTTCCACACAGCGATGGACATTGCGACGGAGGTCATCGACCGCATCCACACCACGGCGGCGTCGCATGGGCGCTGCATGGTAGTGGAAATCATGGGCAACAAGGCGGGCTGGCTGACGCTGTATTCCGGCGTGGCGGGCGGCGCGGATGCCATCCTGATTCCCGAAATCCCCTATAAAATTGAAAAGGTTGCCAAGGTTGTCGAAAGCCGCGCCAAGAGCAACAAGGGCTTCACGATTATCGCGGTGGCGGAGGGCGCAATGACCCCCGAAGAAGCGAAGATGGGCAAGAAGGAACGCGAAGCCAAGCGCGCGGCGGAACATTTCTCGTCCAGCGCGTATGTGGCGCAGCAGCTTCGCGACCTCGTGGGCGTGGAAGCGCGTGCGGTTGTGCCGGGTCACATCCAGCGCGGCGGCAGCCCGAATGCCTACGACCGCGTGCTGTCCACGCAGTTTGGCGTGCACGCGGCGGAACTTATCCGCGACGGCGTGTACGGCGTAACCGTGGCGCTGAAGGGCAACGAAATCACCCACAACAAGCTGTCCGACATTGCCGGCGTGCCGAAGCTGGTTCCGCCGGACAACACGATGATTACGACTGCCCGGAACATCGGCATCTCGTTCGGTGACTAATGATACGATTTCCAGATTCACCTGCGTCATCTGCTTGCGCCTTTTCCCTTCTGGCGTCCGCTCATTCCACTTAGCGTAGCGCTGCTACGCTGCGTTTCATTCATGTTAGCCAGAATGAAAAATTCGCGGCGCATCTTGACGCATTCTCATCTAGAAATAGTATAAAATAAGCACAAGCGGCTGCGGAAGGACAAAACGTTCTTTCACAGCCCTTTTTCATGCGCGAAAAGCAAAAAGGAAAATGAAGTTGACAAATTCCTGTATTGTTGTATAATGGAAACAAAAAAAGATGCTGACAAGCACGAAAAATGGTGAATTACACACCGTCAGCAGAAATTCGTAATTTCAAAGGGAGGCAGTCTATGCGCTTTTTCCACCTGTCCGACCTCCATCTGGGCATCAAGCTCTACGAGCATGACCTGCTGAAAGATCAGAAGGCAATTCTTGATGAAATCGTCGCGCTGACCCGGCAGTATCAGCCCGACGCCGTTGTTTTCGCGGGGGATATTTACGATCGTTCCGTGCCGCCTGTCGAAGCGGTTGCGCTGTTTGACGACTTCATGACGCAGCTCCGCGCGGCGCTCCCGAACGGCGAAATCATGCTGATTTCCGGCAACCACGACAGCGCGCAGCGGCTCGATGTCTTCCGCAGCGAACTGTCTGATCGCGGCATCCACATGATTGGCAATCCGCCCATGCAGAAGGGCGAAACCATCGAGCGCGTCACCCTGACGGACGATTTCGGTGCGGTGAATTTCTACCTGCTGCCGTTTGTAAATCCGGGTATGCTGCGCAAGTCGGTTGGAACGAAGGAAAACGACGACAATTTAAGCTATCCAGAAGCCTTTGCAGGGCTGCTGGCGCTGTCGGCGTTGAATCCCAATGAGCGGAATGTGCTGGTCAGCCATCAGTTCTTCCTGCCTGACGGTAGTGACGCGGCGGATATTGAACGTGCGGATAATGAACGACGGCAGGTCGGCAATCTGGATGCGATTCCCGCGTCGATGATTGCGGATTTTGACTATGCCGCGCTGGGACACATCCACAAGCCGATGAAGGTCGGCAGTGAAACGCTGCGTTACTGCGGCACGCCGATGCCCTACTCCCTCAGCGAGGAAAATCAGCAGAAGGGCATCTTGATGGTGGAAATGGGCGCGAAAGGCGACGTGCAGACGACGGTTTTGCCGCTGCACCCCGTGCATCAGGTGCGGAAGCTGCGCGCGACGCGGGAAGCGCTGCTGTCCGGCGCGAGCGAGGATTTCGTGTCCATCTGCGTGATAGGCGCGGAGGCGGCGGAGATGGTGGGTCTGCGCGAACTGTTGCGGGCGAAGTACCCGAATCTGCTGGAGCTTCGGCGCGAGCGTGAAGAAACGGTGGAGCTGGCAGCCCTGCAGGAGCGCACGGAAACGCTCTCCCCCTACGAACTGTGTCTGCAATTTGCGGGCGAGCGGCTGAACGCCGAGGAAAAGGCGCTGCTGACGGAGGTCATGAACGCCATGAAGGAGGAAAACGCATGAAACCGATTCTTTTGACGATGCAGGCCTTTGGCTCTTACGGCGAAAAAACGGAGATTGACTTCCAAAAGGGCGGCGATTTTTTCCTCATCAGCGGCGACACGGGGTCGGGCAAATCCACCATTTTCGATGCAATGATGTTCGCGCTCTACGGCGAAGTGAGCACGGTTGGTATCAACAAAGACAAAAAGAAGAATGAGAAACTGGACGAAATGTTGAGCCAGTTTGTGGATGTGCAGAAAACGAAGCCGTATGCCTCGCTTATTTTTACGGCATACCAGCACGGGCAGGAAGAAACGTACACTGTTAGGCGGACACCACGGTATACACGCCCTGCCAAGCGGGGCGACGCGAAACTGCAGGATGAACGTGAAACGGTGGAACTCCTGATGCCGGATGGGTCGCAGTATCCGGGCAAGCTGTCGGAAACGAACCGGAAAATCGAAGAGCTTGTGGGCTTGACGGCAGACCAGTTCCGCAAAGTGGTGATGATTGCGCAGGGCGAATTTATGGACTTCCTGCGCGCGGGCAGCAAGGAAAAGACGGAACTGCTGCGCGATTTGCTGAAAACGGACTACTATTATCAGTTGAGCGAACGCCTGAAGACGCTGGCGAAGGAGAAGAACACCGCGGCGAAGACCCAGCGGGCGAAGCTGTCCCTGATTGCGGCGAATGCGGTGACGGAGGGGCTGCCGGAGGAAGATGCGCAGGCGTTGGAAGCGGCGAAAGGCACGGTTATCACTGCAAAAGAATTGCAGCCCGAACAGGTGGATGCGCTGGTGGATGTGCTGTCCGGCGTGTGTGCGCGTTTGCAGCTGCAGCAGGGTGAATTGGCGCAGCAGCAGACAGCAGCGCAGAAAGACCGCGACGAGTGCATGAAGCGAATCGAAGCCGCGAAACCGTTGATGGATCGCTTTGAAGAGCTGGAGAGCGCGGAAAAGACACTGCAAGAATGTGCGGCACAGGCAGCTGAAATTGAGGAAAAGCGCGGGCTGATTGGCAAAATCCGCGATGCGTGGGCAATCGAACCGAAGTATCAGCGCATGAAGGACGCACAGAAGACATTGACGGATGCACAGCGGGAATTGGCAACGAAGCAGCAGGAACTTCCGCAGTTGAAGCAGACGGCGGCGGATGCGGCGGCGCTTCATCAGCAGATGGAAAAGACGAAGGATGCGGCAACAACGCAATGCGCGGAGGTTGAAACAAAGGTCGAAAAGGCACTGGAAACCTTTGTTGCGCTGGAAAAGGCGGAAAAGGCGCTGCGTCAGGCGGAAGAAGCGGATGCGAAGGCAAAGGCGAATGCGGAATCAGCCAAGAAAGCACTGGATGATTTCAAGAAGCAGGAAGACGCATGGCGGAAGCAGGAGGCGGAATTGCAGGGCGCAGAAGCCGCTTATGAGGTCTGCAAGCAGCAGAATCAGCAGTATCGCGACCTGAAAAAATCGCTGGAGGAATTGCACGGCAGCCAGAAAGACGTGCAGGAGAAAGCACGGCAAGCAGAAGCGGCGGCGGAAACGTATGTCGGCGCAACGCAAAAATATCAGCGGGCACAGAATGAATATGATGATTATCGCTTGGCGTTCCTCAACGCGCAGGCGGGTCTATTGGCGCGTGAACTTGCGCCCGGAAAGCCTTGCCCGGTCTGCGGCGCGCTGGAACATCCCGCGCCGTGCCAGCTGACGCAGGAAAATCAGCAGCTGAACCGCGAGGAGCTGGAGCGGCGGCGTAAGGCGGCGGATGACGCGGCGAAAGCGCAGGAAGAGAAAGCAAAAGAATCGGAATCGGCGCAGGTCAAGCTGACAGAGCGGCAAAAAGCCGCTGAAGAAGCGGAAAAGAAGCTGGTAGAGAACGCGAGGAACATCCGCGAAAATGTGCCGATGGCAACGGCGGCGGATGTGGAAGCGATGCTGACGGCATGGCTGCCGGAACTGCAAAGCGCGTCGAAGTCGGTTCAGGCGAAGGTGGACGCACTGAAGAAAGTGCGGGAGAATCTCGACGGCGCGAAAGCAGAGCGCGACAAGCTGGAAAAGGCAGCATCCACCGCGCAGGAGACGGCAAAATCCACCGCAGTGAAAAAGGCTGAAGCAGAAAAAACGTGGAAGCTGCATCAGGAAGAACTGTCCAGCAACGCATACCGCACGCGCGAGGACGCGGTGGCACAGCGCACACAGGCGCAGGAAGCGAAGCAAAAGGCGGAAGCGGCGGCAAGTCAGGCTGCGGAAAAAGAACGGCAGGCGCAGAAAGCGGAAACAGAATGTACAGCACGGATTCAGCAGCTGGATGCGGAAATGCCGAAGAAACAGGCGGATGTGGAAGAATTTAACCAGCAGTATCAGCAGACGATGGCGGAAAAGTCGCTGGATGAAGCGCAGTGGCAGGCACTGACGGCGAACTATGATGCAGAAGAGCCTGACCGCTTGCAGAAAAAGGTCAACGACTTTGACCAGAAGAAAAACACGGCGGAGACACAGTGCACGACGGCACAGAGCGCGATTGCCGGGCGGGAAAAGCCGGATATGGCGAAGTTGGAGGCGGCATCCAAGGCGGCAGAATCGGCGCTTAAGGAAGTATCGGATGCCCTGGAAGCCGCGAAACACCTGCGTTTGAACAATGAAAAGGTGCTGGAAGATCTGCGCGATGGACGCGAACCGCTGGCGGAGGCGTGCAAGGCAGCAAACACTGCGCAGCACCTTTCGGACGTGATGGCGGGCACCGAAAGCGGCAACCGGATGAATCTGGAGACGTTCGTGCAGCGCAGCTATATGGAAAAAATTCTGTGCGACGCGAACCGGCGCTTCCGTGATATGTCGAACGGACAGTTTGAACTGAAGCTAATTAACGTCGAGGACGCGGGCGAGGGCAAAAACAAGGGGTTAGACTTGGAAGTGTATTCCATCGTGACGGGCAAGACGCGCTCCGTCAACACGCTGTCCGGCGGCGAGTCGTTCATGGCGGCGCTGTCGCTGGCGCTCGGTATGGCTGACCAGATTCAGGCGGCGACGGCGGCGATTCATCTGGATGTGATGTTCATCGACGAGGGCTTTGGCTCGCTGAGCGACAACGCGCGCAACGAGGCAGTCAATATATTGAAGGAAATGGCGGGCAAGCAACGGCAGATTGGCATCATTTCGCACGTTTCGGAGCTGAAGGACGAGATTGAAAATCAGCTGATTGTGAAGAAGGACGACCGCGGCAGCCACATTTCTTGGCGATAATGAGCGGATCGGGCATCCGTGGCGGAGAAAGGCTGCGGATGTCCCTGCTCTTTTGGCGGACAAAAGGCAAATGATGAACGGGAAAAGTTCGCCATATAGCAACGAACAATGGACTGCTAAATACAGCAAATTTGTTCGTCTTTCTAAAAAGTCTTGAAAAAAGCCCAAAAACAAAAGAAAAAAGGGTTGACGCAGGGCTGAAATTGTGATAAGATAACAAAGCTGGTTGCGCGAGCCGCCTCAAAGGCGCTTGGGAGACCGGTACGAACCTTGAAAACGATACAGAACAATAACAACGCAAACAAGACAGTAATTCCGAATGAGTGAAACTTGGTTGAGGAAACTCGATTGAGGAATAAAGGATTAAACGAAAGAGTTTGATCCTGGCTCAGGACGAACGCTGGCGGCGTGCCTAACACATGCAAGTCGAGCGGAGACAGTGAGTAGCTTGCTATGAGCTGTTTTAGCGGCGGACGGGTGAGTAACGCGTGAGCAACCTTTCCCAGACAGGGGAATAACACACCGAAAGGTGTACTAATACCGCATAAGACCACGGGATCACATGGTTCTGGGGTAAAAGAATTATCGGTTTGGGGTGGGCTCGCGTCCGATTAGGTAGTTGGTGAGGTAACGGCCCACCAAGCCGACGATCGGTAGCCGACCTGAGAGGGTGATCGGCCACATTGGGACTGAGACACGGCCCAAACTCCTACGGGAGGCAGCAGTGGGGAATATTGGGCAATGGAGGAAACTCTGACCCAGCAACGCCGCGTGGAGGAAGAAGGTTTTCGGATCGTAAACTCCTGTCCTTGGAGACGAGTAGAAGACGGTATCCAAGGAGGAAGCCCCGGCTAACTACGTGCCAGCAGCCGCGGTAATACGTAGGGGGCAAGCGTTGTCCGGAATAATTGGGCGTAAAGGGCGCGTAGGCGGCTCGGTAAGTCTGGAGTGAAAGTCCTGCTTTTAAGGTGGGAATTGCTTTGGATACTGTCGGGCTTGAGTGCAGGAGAGGTTAGTGGAATTCCCAGTGTAGCGGTGAAATGCGTAGAGATTGGGAGGAACACCAGTGGCGAAGGCGACTAACTGGACTGTAACTGACGCTGAGGCGCGAAAGTGTGGGGAGCAAACAGGATTAGATACCCTGGTAGTCCACACTGTAAACGATGAATGCTAGGTGTAGGGGGTATCGACCCCTTCTGTGCCGCAGTCAACACAATAAGCATTCCGCCTGGGGAGTACGGCCGCAAGGTTGAAACTCAAAGGAATTGACGGGGGCCCGCACAAGCAGCGGAGCATGT